>Ga0210389_10000040_pt1 | contig 121800 bp, 126 predicted proteins | sample IncBWH28OmetaG_FD_160127 | JGI IMG/M metagenome (GOLD analysis project Ga0210389, IMG submission 160127) | Forest soil microbial communities from Barre Woods Harvard Forest LTER site, Petersham, Massachusetts, United States - Inc-BW-H-28-O ...
CGCCTTCTTCGTCGATGGAAGCGACGACATTGCGGTGCCGTGCGCTGCGTCGATCGTCGATGATCATGTTGCGAGCGACGGTGAACAACCACGCCCGCGCCGACCGCTCTGTGTCGCCGATCACCTCGGGATGCTGCCAGGCCCGCAGCAGCGTTTCCTGGACGACGTCCTCGGCTTGGCTGGCGTCACCCGTCAACCGCAGCGCATAGCGCCACAAAACCGCGGCATGCTCGTCATAGAGCGCCTTCATGAGAGCGGCTTCCGCAGCCGCGGTCCCGGCCACCCGAGCCACTCGATCACCTCCACTTAGTGAAACGAGCGGAGTCGACGTTTAGTTCACGACACTCGCGGGTACGAGAGGCCCGCGTCAGACCAGGGTCAAGATGCGCGGCCCGTTTTCAGTAACCGCCACGGTGTGTTCCCAGTGTGCGGCACGCGACCCGTCGGCTGTGGTGACCGTCCATTCGTCGTTGAGCACCACCGTTTTGCCTGTTCCGAGCGTCAGCATCGGTTCGATGGCCAGTACCGAACCGGGGGCCAGCAGCGGGCCACGCCCTGGTTCGCCCTCGTTGGGCAGGAACGGATCCATGTGCATGTGACGGCCGATGCCGTGGCCCCCGTATCCCTGCACGATGCCAAATTGGCGTCCATAGCGGACCTCGGCCGCACGGGTGCCCCGTTCGATGGCGTGCGCGACGTCGGTCAACCGATTGCCCGCAATCATCGCCGCGATTCCGGCTTCCAGCGATTCCCTGGTGGCCTGCGAGAGCGCTTCGTCAGCTGGGTCGAGGGTCCCAACCCCGAAGCTGATCGCCGCATCACCGTGCCAGCCGTCCAGCACCGCACCGCAGTCGATGGATACCAGGTCACCAGGTGAGAGGACCTCCGCGGCGGACGGGATGCCATGAACCACCCTGTCGTTGATCGATGCGCAGATCGACGCCGGGTAGCCGTGATAGCCCAGGAACGACGGAATGGCGCCGGCTTCGCGAATCACCGACTCGGCGATTTGATCAAGACTCAGGCTCGAAACCCCGGGACCCGCGGCCGCATGGACCGCTTGCAGGGCGGTCGCGACCACCGCGCCGGCCGCGGCCATCGCGTCGAGTTCGTCGGCACTGCGCTGCGGCACGACCCGGCGACTTCGGAGCCGTGCCAGGGTGCGCATCTGAATTATTGTCCCAGCGCTTGCAGCGCGCGGGCGAATACTTCATCCGTGGAGCCGACGGCATCGACGGTCCTCAATTGGCCGCTGTAGTACTCCAGCAGCGGCGCGGTCTCTTCGCGGTAGACCTTCATCCGGTTGAGGATGACGTCTTCGGTGTCATCGGCGCGACCGCGCGCTTTGAGCCGCTGCAACAGCTCATCCTGCGAGACGCGGAACTCCACGACGGCGTCGATGTCGGTCCCGCGGCGCTCGAGCATCTCGTGCAGCGCCTTGGCCTGCTCTACCGAGCGTGGGTATCCGTCCAGGATGAAACCGCCCGCCGCGTCCGGTTCGTCGATCCGGTCGTCGACCAGCTGGTTGGTCAGCTCGGAGGGCACCAGGTCACCGGCGTCCAGGTAGCGTTTGGCTTCCAGGCCGAGTCTGGTGCCGTTTTCGATGTTGCGCCGGAAGAGTTCGCCAGTGGAGATCTGCGGGATCCCCAGCTTCTCGGCGAGCTTTTCGGCCTGCGTCCCCTTGCCCGCTCCCGGCGGTCCCAGCAAAACAAGTCTCACTTCAGGAACCCTTCGTAGTTGCGCTGCATGAGCTGACTCTCTATCTGTTTGACCGTATCCAAACCGACGCCGATCATGATCAGAACGGCCGTACCCCCGAAGGGTAGGTTCTGGACCCCGCCGCTGGCGCCGATCTGAAGGAACAGATTGGGCAGCACCGCGATCACGCCGAGGTAGATCGAGCCCGGCAGGGTAATCCGGCTCAGCACAAAGCGCAGATAGTCGGCGGTCGGTTTGCCGGGCCTGATGCCGGGGATGAAGCCGCCGAACTTCTTCATCTCGTCGGCGCGTTCGTCGGGGTTGAAGGTCACCGACACGTAGAAGTAGGTGAAGAAGATGATGAGCCCGAAGTAGATGCAGATATACACCGGGTCGCTGGGGTCGGACAGGTACGTCCCGACGAATTTGTCCCACCAGCTATTGCCCACACCACCGGTGCCGCTGCGCACCAGCTGGGTGATCAAATGCGGAATGTAGATCAGCGAGGACGCGAAGATGACCGGGATAACGCCGGCCTGGTTGACCTTCAGCGGCAGATACGTCGAGGTTCCGCCGTACATGCGCCGGCCCACCATGCGCTTGGCGTATTGCACCGGGATCCGGCGCTGGCCCTGCTCGACGAACACCACGCCGACGATGATGATCAGCGCGGCCACGCAGACAGCGGCGAAGATGACCCCGCCGCGGCTGTCCAGGATCTGTTTTCCCTCGGAAGGAATGCGGGCGGCGATGCCGACGAAGATCAGCAGCGACATGCCGTTACCGATGCCGCGTTCGGTGATCAGCTCGCCCATCCACATCACCAGCGCCGCGCCGGCCGTCATCACCAGCACGATCACGATCAGCGTGAAGATGCTCTGATCGACGATGATGTCCTGTTGGCAGCCCTGCAGCAGCCCGCCGTTGGCCGCCAGCGCCACGATGCTGGTGGCCTGCAGGACGGCCAGCGCGATGGCCAGATAGCGGGTGTACTGCGTCATTTTGGCCTGGCCGGCCTGGCCTTCCTTGCGCAGTTCCTCGAACCGAGGGATGACCACGGTGAGCAGCTGGACGATGATGCTGGCGGTGATGTACGGCATCACCCCCACCGCGAACACCGTCAGCTTCAGTAGCGCGCCGCCGGAAAACAGGTTGATCAGCGAGTAGATCTGTCCGGCTTCGCCGCCGGTGGCCTCTTTGATGCACTCCTGCACGTTCTTGTAGTTGACGCCGGGGGACGGCAGCGCGGCGCCGACCCGATAGAGGACGACGATCGCCAGCGTGAAGAGGATCTTCCGTCTCAGGTCGACTGTCCGCAGCGATGAGATGAAAGCCGAAAGCACTCTTCCTCCTGCGCAGCCGATGGTCCTGCGTCACGCGCCCAATACCCGCAGGCAGGAGTACGGCGTCGCGCGTCAAACCGTGTACGAGACTAACAGCTGGTGCGCGTAGGTCCTCTGTGGGCCGCCGGGGAGGCCCCAGAAGAAGGCGTAGAGTTTGGGTGGCTCATTGCATTCGCTAAATATCGAAAGCGGTATCTCGAAGGCTGACAAGGGGCGATGAATGACGCGTGCGGGCAGTGCCCGGTTCGAGGGTGACACGTGGGACCTGGCGTCCAGCGTGGGAGCGACGGCGACGATGGTGGCCGCGGCGCGGGCGGTCGCAAGCAGGTCCCCGAACGGGCTGGTCAACGATCAGTTCGCCGCGCCGCTGGTTCGGGCGGTGGGCATTGACTTCTTCGCCCGGATGGCCGGAGGTGAGCTCGATCCCCGCGATCTCGACGAGGACGCGGCCATCGGTTTGCAGCGGTTCGCCGATGCGATGGGCATGCGCACCAGATACTTCGACGACTTCTTCCTCAACGCCGCGCGGGACGGTATCCAGCAGGCCGTCATCTTGGCGGCTGGCCTGGATTCGCGCGCCTTCCGGCTGCCCTGGCCGCCCGGCACCACAGTGTTCGAAGTCGATCAGCCTCAGGTGATCGACTTCAAGACCACGACGCTGGCCGGCCTCGGTGCCGAGCCGACCGCGGATCGTCGCGCGGTAGCGGTTGACTTGCGCAACGACTGGCCCACGGCGTTGAAAGCGGCCGGCTTCGACCCGGCGCAGCGGACCGCCTGGATCGCCGAGGGGCTGCTGGGTTATCTGCCCGCCGAGGCCCAGGATCGGTTGCTCGACCAGATCACTGCCCTGAGCGTGTCTGGGAGCCGATTCGCCACCGAAGGCCTGCCCGACATCAACGAGCTCAACGAAGGAGAGCTCAGGCGACGCATGGGCCGCCAGTCCGAGCGATGGAACCGCCACGGCTTTGAGCTCGACATGGCGGGCCTGGTCTATTTCGACAATCGCACCGATGCGGGAACGTATTTGGCCGACCACGGCTGGCGCACCGACATCACGATCACCGATGACCTAGTGGCCCGACACGGACTGCCACCGATCGACGGCGACGACGCCCCGTTCGGTGACGTGAACTATGTAAGCGCTGAGCTGAAATAGGAGCACCATGACACGAAGTGAGCAAGACACCTGGGATCTGGCCTCGAGCGTCGGCGCCACCGCTACGATGGTCGCCGCCGCACGCGCCGTTGCCAGCGCCGAGCCCAACCCGATCATCAATGACCCGTTCGCGGCGCCATTGGTGCGGGCGGTGGGCCTCGACTTCTTCACTCGCGTGGTCGACGGCGAAGTCACCGCACCCGACGCGGGGGAAAACGGCGAACGGGACCTGCAATCGGAGACCGATTCGATCGCGGTACGCACCCGCTTCTTCGACGAATTCTTTCTCGGCGCCGGCCGCGACGGCATTCGGCAATCGGTAATTCTGGCCGCGGGTCTGGACGCTCGGCCTTACCGGTTGTCATGGCCGCGCGCCAGCGTGGTCTATGAGGTCGACCAGCCCAAGGTCATCGAGTTCAAGAGCGCCACGATGTCGGCGCTCAGTGCCGCCCCGGCCGCCGACCGGCGGACGGTCAGCATCGATTTGCGCGAGGACTGGCCAGCCGCCTTGCGCCGCAGTGGATTCGACGATGCGAAACCAACCGCCTGGAGCGCGGAGGGTTTGCTAATGTACCTTCCGCCCGAAGCCCAGGACCGGCTCTTCGACAACATCACCGCGCTCAGCGCGCCCGGTAGCAAGCTGGCCACCGAGTACCACCCAGAATCCGAGACGACGATGAGCGAACGAGCGCAGGAATTCAACCAGCGGTGGGCCGATTTAGGCTGCGACATCAACCTGTCGGGCCTGTTCTTCGACGGCGAGCGCAGCAATGTTGTTGAGTACCTGACCGGTCGAGGCTGGCAGGTGACCACCCGGCCACGACGGGAACTGTTCGCCGATTACGGCCGCGTTTTTCCGGACGACGACTCGCTGGCTCAACTGCGCAACATCGTCACCGTCACCGCAACGCTCAAGTAGGAGGTCACCGCGGTGACAAATGCGACAAATGGGCCGGATGCGCCGGATGCCGACACCAAGCGACATGATGGCGACAGCTGGGATCTGGCATCGAGTGTGGGAGCCACCGCGACCGCGGTGGCCGCACGGCGTGCGCTGGCGTCGAAGGGCCCGAACCCACTGATCGACGATCCCTTCGCCGAGCCACTGGTCAACGCCGTAGGGGTGGATGCCTTCATCCGGATGATGAACGGCGAAATCGAGCTCGCCGAAGACGATCCCGCCTTCACCCCGCAGCGGCTCAGTGAAGGCATGGCGGTCCGCACCCGGTTCTTCGACTCGCTTTTTCTCGACGCCACACAAGCCGGCGTGCGCCAGGCCGTCATCCTGGCCTCCGGGCTGGACACGCGTGCGTACCGGCTGGCGTGGCCGGGCGGAAGCGTGGTCTACGAGGTCGACCAACCCCGGGTGATCGAGTTCAAGACCCGCACCCTGGCCGGGCTGGGCGCAGCCCCGGCTGTCCAGCACCGGGCGGTGGGCATAGACCTGCGCGATGACTGGCCGGCCGCACTGCGCGACAACGGATTTGACCCTACGCAGCCGACGGTCTGGAGCGCCGAAGGGCTACTGGCGTATCTGCCGCCGGATGCCCAAGACCGGTTGTTCGACAACATCACCGCGTTGAGCGCCGCCGGCAGCAGACTGGGGACCGGCTACGTTCCGGACATCCGCGACCGTCTGGAAAAGCGGGGTCGCGAGGTCAGCGAGCGGTGGCGGCGTCTCGGCTTGAATCTCAACTGGGCCGACTTGATCTACGACGGCAAACGCAACGATGTCGTGGCGTACCTGACGGATCGTGGTTGGCGGGTGAGCGCGCACAGTACACCAGAGCTCTACGCCGACAACGGATTCGAGTTTCCCGACCAGCCATCCATGGTCGTTTTCGGCGATATCAGATACGTGTCCGCTACGAAGACCGGGTAGCCAATTCCTATGCGGGATTGGCTGCCGGCGTCCGGACGACCATGGGCACGGCGGGGAAAAATCCCGCCATTTCCGACCGCGACCTGCGCAGCGCGGCAGTGCCATAACCTTTCTTGCGATGATCGGGGTGAATCCAGATCCGCACGTCGACCTCGCCTTGGACGAGCTCGCCGAACACCATTCCGACCTTCTCGCCTGAATCGACGGCCACGAACCACGCCGCCTCTTCGTCGTCCACGCGCTTGCGCGCCGCACGGATCTCGTCGTCGAGGTTGCCGGACGGTCGGCCGGATCCGTCGCCGGCGGCACCTATATCTGTGGTGCGCGCGGCGAAGATGTCGCGGTCCTCATTGGCGGAAAAGGGCCGCAGCACCAGACTCTCACCCGAGCTTGCCGGGCGCTCGTGCAGGGTGAAGCTGAGCTGTTTGTTCAGGTCGTCGAGTTCGGCAAGGATCTTCTTGCGCGCATCCTTCGTGAAATGGTCGAATGACATGCTCATGACCGCTTCGGCGGCAACGTGAGACGTGTCGAGCAATTTGACGATCGCCGCGACCGCGTCCGCTTTGTTCTTGGCCTCCACCACGGCGTCGGACACCTCATGCCGACGTTCGACAGCGCTCAATATGGCGTCTGTGATCTCTCGGCGGACAGCTGTGCGGTCGTGGTCGGTCATTGCATCAGCCTAGATGCCACTAGACGGGATAAGACGGCCGGTCTCCCAGATCCAGAAACCGCCGATACCGCTCCTCGACCGCACCCGTCCACGCCGGCTGGGGCTCGACGATGCGCTCGGTTGAGGCCCAGCGCGTGGCGTCGGTGATCGACGTTTCCAGACCGGCTGCCATGCGGCCCAGGAAAGCCGCGCCCAGTGCCGCGCCCTCGGCCACCCCGGACACCTCCACGGGCAGGCCGGTGGCGTCGGCGATGGCCTGCATCCAGGGCTGGATCCTGGTGCCGCCACCGGTGGCCACGATGCGCGACACCGATGCTCCGCTCAGTTCGATGAGCTGACGGACGACGAAGCCCGAAGCCTCGTAGGCAGCCCGCCGCACCGATGCGGCGTCATGGGTGAGATCCAGGGCATCAAGCACGGCGCGGCGATCGGGATCGTGGAACGGGGTGCGTTCGCCGCGGATATACGGCGACCACACCGGTACCCGCCTCGGATCGAGCTTCTCAAGATCACCAGTCGGGTCACCCGCTGCGACAAGACGATCCACCCAGCCGAGGAACAGCCCGCCCGCATTGCTGGCTCCGCCGATCTTGCTCGTGCCGGGGATGGTATGCGGAATGGTCCACAGGCCGGGAACCTGCCTGGCCCCGGAGACGGTGGTCCACACGATCAGGGTGGTGCCACACAGCACCAGCACCTCGCCGTCGTTATCGGCGCCGGCCACGATCTGTTCGCAAATCGCATCAATGGCGCCAATCGCCAGCGCAGCGCCGGTCCCGTGCACCTGCCCGGCGGCCGCTCCGAACGTCTCCACCCGCGGCATCTGCTCGACGGTCGCCCCGCACTCGGCGCATGCCGTCGGGTTCCAGCCGGTCCCGTCGAACAGGGGGAACGCCGTGGCGGCGGTGGCGAAGTCGATCACCGCCTCGCCCGCCAGGGCGTAGTTGGCCACCGCGGGTGCCGGCCAGTAGCCGGCCGCGTCGGGCGCTGCGGCGGCAGTCCAGCGCAGAAACTCGACGGCCTCGCCCACCGCCGGCAGCGGCTGGGCCCGCTCTTTCATGGCGCTTGGCACCCGGCCCCTGCCATCGCCGTAGAGCAATCCCGGTGTCACGGGCCGGCCCGCAGCATCGACGGCGGTCAATGACGGCACCATCGCCGCAACGGCCACCGCCCGGACCTCCGGGCGGGCCAGCCGGTTCAGTGCCGCCAATGGACCCCGCCGCCACGCTTCGTCTGCTTCGTGCTCCATCAGGTCGGGAGCCGGCACCCGAAGCTGGTGCGGAATCCGCACCCGCGCGGTTACGTGACCGTCTTCGTCGGCGGCTACCGCTTTGACCGCGGTGGTGCCGATGTCGATGCCGATTGTGATGTCTTCGCGTGACACGGGCGTCACCGTACGCCAGCATTGGCATTCGTGACGTCTAGACCGCGTGCCTTGGTGACCGCCCCGCTGCGTGGACCGGGATTCGCCAAGCTGCGGGAGCTGACCGACGTGGTGTACGACCCATGGATCGATGCCACCCCGCTGCGGATTTACAGCGCCGAGCAGCTGGCCGACCGGATCACCGCCGAAGCCGCTGATGTGGTTGTGGTGGAGAGCGACTCGGTGCGCGGGCCGGTGTTCGACCGAGCCTTGCGTGCGATCGCGTCGACCCGCGGGGATCCCAACAACGTCGACATCCGCGGCGCCACCGCCGCCGGGATCCCGGTGCTGAACACACCGGCGCGCAATGCCGACGCGGTCGCCGAGATGGCGGTCGCCCTGCTGCTGGCTGCCACCCGTCACCTGCTGACCGCCGACGCGGATGTCCGCGGCGGCAACGTCATTCGCGACGGCAGCATTCCCTATCAGCGCTTCCGCGCCTGGGAAATCGCCGGGCGCACGGCCGGGCTGGTGGGCCTCGGCGCTGTCGGCAGGGCTTTGCGGTGGCGGCTGTCCGGGCTGGGCCTGCGGGTCATCGCGTACGACCCGTACAACGACGAAGCCCGGCACAGCCTCGACGAGTTGCTGGGCGAGGCTGACATCGTCTCGCTGCACGCACCCGTCACCGACGACACCGTGGGGATGATCGGGGCCGAGCAGTTCGCGGCGATGCGCGACGGCGTCGTCTTCCTCAACACCGCCCGGGCCCAGCTGCACGACACCGACGCACTCGTCGACGCCCTGCGCGCCGGCAAGGTGGGCGCCGCGGGCCTGGACCACTTCGTCGGCGAATGGCTGCCGATCGATCACCCGCTGGTTGGTATGCCCAACGTTGTCCTGACCCCCCACATCGGGGGGGCCACGTGGAACACTGAGGCTCGGCAGGCACAGATGGTCGCCGACGATCTGGAAGCGCTGCTGAGCGGCACAACGCCCGCCCATATCGTCAACCCGGAGGTGCTCGGCTCATGACATCCGTGAAATCCGTCGACAACGCGGAGACCGCGGTGCTGGCGGCGGCCAAGGACATGCTGCGACGCGGCCTGGTCGAGGGAACGGCGGGCAACATTTCGGCCAGGCGCTCCGACGGCAACATCGTCGTCACGCCGTCGTCCGTCGATTACCAGGACATGGAACTCGAGGATCTTGTGCTGGTCGATCCCGAAGGCGCTGTACTGCAAGCCAAGGAGGGCCGTTCGCCGTCGTCGGAAGCGAAGCTGCACCTGGCGTGCTACAAGGCGTTCGACGACATCGGCAGCGTCATCCACAGTCATCCCGTCTGGGCGACGATGTTCGCCGTCGCGCATCAGCCGATTCCGGCCTGCATCGACGAGTTCGCGGTCTACTGCGGTGGCGACGTTCGCTGCGCCGAGTACGCCGCGTCCGGCACACCCGACGTCGGGACCAATGCGGTCAAGGCCCTGGAAGGCCGCGGCGCCGCCCTGATCGCCAACCACGGCCTGGTCGCCGTCGGGCCCCGCCCGGACAAGGTCCTGCACATCACCGCGCTGGTGGAACGCACCGCCCAAATCGTTTGGGGCGCTCGAGCTCTCGGTGGGCCGGTGCCCGTCCCCGAAGAGGTGAACCGCAACTTCGGAATGGTCTATAGCTATCTGCGCGCCAATCCCATGTGATGAACCAGGTCCGGGTTGGTCACGCGATCGTCGCGCGCGTAGTGGAGTTTCAGTTCGAGTTGGGAACCAGGTTCTTCCCCCGGACGTCGCGGTCGAAATGGCGGGACAACGCCGATCTGCTGGTGCCGGACTTCTTCGACGCCGATACCGATCAGTGGCGCATCGCGGTGCAAAGCTGGGTGGTCGAGGTCGACGGGCTGACCGTCCTCGTGGACACCGGCGTCGGTAACGACCGCCAACGCCCCCATATGCCACCCCTGGATCACCTGAACACCGGGTTCCTGGCTGCGCTGCAGTCGGCGGGCGTCGACCGCAACGCCGTGGACGTGGTGGTGAACACCCACATTCACTCCGATCACGTCGGATGGAACACCATGTTGGAAACCGACACCTGGGTGCCGACGTTTCCCAACGCCCGATATGTGGTGCCCGCGGCCGACTACCACCATTTTCAACCCGACGGGCCGGCGGCACGGCAGACGCCGCGCACCGAAGAGGAAGGCGCCCAGCAGCGCGGCAACCAGCTGGTGTTCGCGGACAGCGTTTTACCGGTCGACGAAGCGGGACAGCTCGTGCAATGGTCAGACGACTACCAGATCAGTCGGTCGCTGCGACTGCGGGCCGCCCCCGGTCACACACCGGGCTCCTCCGTGCTGTGGCTGGATGCGGGTCAACAGGCGGTCTTCGTCGGCGATCTCACCCACAGCCCACTGCAACTGCGTCTGCCCGACGACGCCTGCGCCTTTGACATCGATGCCAACGCCGCCGCGGCCACCCGCCGCCGAATACTCACCGAGGCCGCACAAGCAAAGGCCGCGGTGATACCCGCGCACTATCCGGGGCGCGGCGGCGCAACGATCCGCGCCGTCGCCGAGCAATTCGACATCGACCACTGGTTAGACATCGAACCCCTCTGAAAGACACCACCTCTGGGGCCGAACGCTCGCGGGCTTCAGCGGGCTCGAAGGCCGCGGAACAGTCTCATGCGATGTGCGTTGATCCGATAAACCAGACCGGGAAACCAGCGATACAAATGCCAGATGACCTGCACCGCAAAGGGAAACACGATCAGCGGCCGATCGCGGCCCACGCCGTGCAGGATCGCGCGGGCAGCGGCCTGTGCGCTCATCTGGGGCATCAGATAGTGGGTGCGCCGACTTAAGGTCGCCACCTCCTCCCGGGGCATATTGACCACGACCATGTTGTCGTAGATTTTGGTTTTCATGTCACCGGGACATGCCGCGCTCACTTTCACCCCAAGGTCTGCTCCCTCCGCCCGCAGCGAAAGCGAGAGCCCCACGATCCCATGCTTGCTCGTGCAGTAGGGAACATTGCCAGGCTGCGGAACCAGCCCGCTGAGCGAGGAAATGTTGACGATGTGCCCGTGGCCTTGCCGCGCCATGACCCGATAGGCGTGCACCGTCCCATTTACGACCCCCAGCAAGTCGACATCGAGCACCCGACGCCACTGTTGGATCGAAAGGTCGCGAGAATCCCCGCCGATCGCGATGCCTGCGTTGTTGATCATGTAGTCGACGCGTCCGTATTCGGCCACGGTGCTCTCGATCAGCTGCGCGACCTCAGCTTCGTCGGCCACATCGATCCGCACGGCAAGTGCCGGTCTGCCGCTTTGCTCCAGGCGCCCCGCTACCTGACGTGCGGCGTCGCTGTCGACATCGGCGACGACGACCGTCGCGCCACGACGTGCGAGCTCCTCACACAACGCCTCGCCTAAACCCATTCCACCGCCCGTGACAATCGCCACCGCGTTCTCGAACCGCTGCATGACCGGTCCTCTCCGGCGAGCCGCCTGCCAATCTATTACATCCGCTATAATATTACATCAGATATAAATAATTGGAAGGAGCGGGAACGGCCAATCAGATGGGTCTGCGCGAACGCAAGCGACAGCAGACCAGGCAGGAGTTGATCAGCGCGGCCATGCGGCTGTTCGAGGCGAGGGGCTACGAGCAGACCACGGTCGCCGAGATCGCTACCGCCGCAGGGGTTTCCACGAAGACGTTCTTCAACTACTTCGCGAGCAAAGACGAGGTCCTTTTCCCTCACCTGTCCCGCCGTATCGAGGCCGCGGTGGCCCTCATCGAGCAGCGCAGGCCCGATGACCAGATGGCCGACGTGCTGGTGTCAGCGATGCAACACATGCTGGCCGACGCCCTCACAGAGGAAGTCGATGGTGGCCTGGCGGCGGTGCGGCTGCCGATGATCATGTCGGTGCCCGCCGTCCAAGCGGCCACCCTGCACCGCTACTTCCTAGCCGAAACTCAACTCGCCCAGGCACTGCACCGCGCCTACCAGGACACGCTCGACCCGGCGGCCGCTGCCGCCGTCATCGGCTCAGTCATGGGCGCGGCGATTGCCACTGCGCTCGTTTGCCTGCAAGAAGGCGATACCACCGAACAGCTACGCGCTGCAGTCGAACGCGCTGTCGGTATCGCAATCCACGGGGTGCGCAACGCGGAAACCGGCGCGTCCCGCCGCGAGCGGCATCGCGAGTTAAGACGTGGATGAGATGGTTTCCGGCGTTATGCCCGAACTTGGCGACCACGCCACTCGCGGGGCGAGGCGCCGTGCCTGCGGCTGAACAGCCTGCTGAAGTAACCCGGGTCCGGCACCCCGACCCGCCGGGCGACCTCTGCGACCGGGAGATCCGTCTCGGCCAGCAAGCTGCGGGCTTCGGCCATGCGGCGTTCGATGATCCACTCCTGCACCGTGCGTCCGGTGCGGCGGCGCACGACGGTGGTCAGGTGTCCCGGCGTCATGCCGACTTCGCGCGCCACGTCGCACAGCGACAACCGATCGCCGTGACGCCGATCGATCACCGCGAACACCTCGGCCAGCAGCGGTTCACCACTGCGCCTCAGATCGGCCACCACATCGCGGGCCAGGCGTGCGAGCTCGATCAGCAGCAGCGTCAGGTGCGCCAGGACCGCTTGTCGATAGCCATTCTGCCCCACGGTCAGTTCCGTTTCGATCGAGCGGATCGCGTTATCCCACATAGGCTGCCGGGACGCGGGCACCTCCAGCCGCAGCACCCCGCCCGAGTGCCCGTGCAGGAACGGGAAGAGTAGCGGGTGCGCCCGCCACGCCGGCCAGGGTGATCGCGCGTCCTCGCCGAGCGCGGCGGGATCGAAGAACACCGCAACCCCGGCGTCCGGGTGGTACAGCTGCCCCGGGTCGAGCACCTCACCCGGGGCCACCACGTACACCAGGCCCGCAGCGGGGACGTATAGCAGCGCCGGGAAATCGTGAATGTGACGACCCACTTCTACGAAGTCGTCGCGGAGGTGCCGGTGCACCGACACGGGAGGTATGTCCGGATCGGTCCGGTACTGGTAGATGGGCACGCCGCCGCGGTGGCGGATTACCCGGGCTGCCCGCGTCATGTCACGAAAGATAATCCTACTTTGGATGAGGATCAGCTAATTCTGCTGTATGCCAGTGCTTCAGTATGGATTTTATGGTCAAACATAATCCACATGACTACCTCCCCGCCGCCGGTCACGACGCGCTGCTTCCCGGCTACGACCTGTTGACTCGCCTGTTCGGCTTCAACCGCGTCCATGAGACGCTCATAGCGCAGGCCGAACTCGCCGACGGCCATCGTGTCCTGGAAATCGGCTGCGGCACCGGCAATCTCGCCATCCGGGCCAAGAAGACCCATCCCGCGGTTTCGGTGGTCGGATCCGACCCCGACCCGCTCGCACTCAGCCGGGCTCAGCGAAAGGCAGCTCAGCTCAACGGGATTCGCTTCGAACGCGGCTACGCGCAACGGCTCCCCTACGCCGACGGCGAATTCGACCGGGTGCTGTCGTCGATGATGCTGCACCATCTGGACGACGACGCGAAAAGCGCTGCGGCCGCCGAGGTTTTCCGTGTCCTGCGTCCCGGCGGCAGGCTGCATCTGGTGGACATGGGCGGCGACATGACCGCTCGCGACGGCCTGTCGGCGCGGCTCGTCATGCACAGCCGGCACGCGGCCGGCAACCTCGGCGATGCGATTCCCCGACTCCTGCGTGCGGCGGGGTTCGACTGCGCCGAGGTCGCCACGCAGCGGCACCGCTTCGTTGGACGACTCACCTACTATCGCGCCAGACGCCCGGCCTAGCGCTGGTCGAAAGCCACCTTGACGGCACCACTGTCGCCCTGGTTGGCGATCGCGAGGAACGCGTCGCGCCAACGGTCCAGCGGGAAAGCGTGGGTCAGCATGGGGCGCAGGTCCACCCGGCCGGCGGCGACAAGGTCGAGGTAGTGGGCAATGGCGTGCTTGCGCTGCCCATCGATCTCCTCGAACCCGAACGCGTTGGAGCCGACCCAGTTGATCTCCTTGAAGTACAGCGGGCTCCACTCCCACCGGCCGGGTGCATGGACCCCGGCCTTCACCAGCGTGCCCCGGGCTGCGAGGACCCGCACGCCCACCTCGAACGTCTCCGGCTTGCCGACGGTGTCATAGACGACGTCGAGCGCGCCGGGGTAGGCCATTGGCAATCCCTGCAGCGGCTGGCGCAACCGGCCGCCGCCCCAGGCGACCAGTTCTTCGATGATCGCCAGCCGGGGCTCGTGCGCCAGCACTTTTTCGGCCCCGAACCGGCGGGCCAGCTCGGCCTGGGCTTCGAAGCGCGCCACCACAGCCACCGCCACGTCCGGGTAGAGCGCCCGCAGGATCGCGAGCGCGCACAACCCGAGCGACCCGGACCCGTACACCAGAACCCGGCCCGAGCGGGGCGGCGGGTGGCGGGTGATCGCGTGCAGGGACACCGAAAACGGGTCGGCGAACACGGCCAGCTCGTCGGGAATCGAGTCGGGAACCCCGAACAACATGCTGTCGTGGGCCGGCATCAACTCGGCGTATCCGCCGGTCACGTCGGCCGACACCCCGGTGTGGATGCCGGGTTTGATGTCGCCGTCGGTGAAGCTCCAACACAGGCTGTAGTCGCCCGTTTCGCAGGCGGGACACGGCGGCTCGATGCCGCGCGGACCGCACGACAGCCACGGGTTGAGCACCACCCGCTGCCCGACCTCAAGTCCCCGGGCCTTCGGCCCCACCGCCACCACGTCGGCCACCACCTCATGGCCCATGACTTGCGGAAAGGAACAAAACGACGACATGGCGTTGTCGACATCGCCCTCGCCGAACTCCATCAGGATCTGCTTGGAGTCCGAACCGCAGATGCCGGTCAGCCGAGGCCGAGTGATCACCCAATCCTGATGCGGCAGTTGCGGATCGGGCACCTGCCGCAGCGCCGTCGGAGTGCGGGCCAGGTTCTGGGTCAGCACGTTGGCGTCGTCTGGAACCTCGAAGAGCTCCGGCGGCACGCCGTAGACCAGCGCCTTCATCGCGGCGCCATCCCGGCCACACCGGCGATGAACGTGTCGATGTCGGCGTTCTTCACGTCAACCACCGCCTTCATGTCGGGGACATAGTGCTCGAAACGGTCGGTGCCCAGGGCCTCGATGATGCCTTCGGCCACTTCGTCGGCGGCCACCTTGGGCCCTTGGTAGAGGGGTTCCTCGCTGCCGGGCTGATCCCATATCTCGGTGTCGACCGGGCCGGGCTCGATGAGCTTCACCGAGACTTTGGTGCCGTGCAGATCGACGGCCATCGCCTCGCTCCAGCCACACAGCGCGAACTTGCTTGCACAGTAGGCGGTTTCGTGGATGATCCCGAGCCGGCCGCCGACGCTGGACACGTTGACGATCATGCCCGAGCCGCGCTCCAGCATCTTCGGCAGCAGGGCCAGCGTGAGCCGCATCGGGGCGAAGAAGTTGACCCGCATGACGGCCTCGACCTCGTCCGGCTCCAACTCGGTGACCGGCCTGCGCTTCGGGACTGCGGCGTTGTTGATCAGGACATCGATGCCGCCGAGTTCGTCCCAGGCTTGCCGCGCCAGCTCCCCCACCGCTGAGGTGTCACCCAGGTCGGCTACCCACATCGCCGATGCCGGCGACGCTTTGCGGCAGTCCGCCAGCACCTGGCCGAGGCGATCGCGCCGGCGGGCGATCAACCCCACCACCGCTTCCTGCCCGGCCAGCTGCCGGGCCAGCGCCGCGCCCAGCCCGGACGAAGCACCCGTGATCAGGATCCGCTGGCCGCTCGCCGAGTACGCCATGGGTAAAGGTTCCCGCGAACCGGCCCACTAAGGGAAGTGCGTACGGGTGGCGAACCCCGACGACGTTGTCCTGCGGTACATCGACCCACTGGGACCGTCGACATACCCTGACGCCGCGCCCCAATCCAAACGATGCCGAGAAGCAGGTCATGCCCGCAGGCAGTATCGCGCGAGCCACCGGCTGGGAGGGGATGCAGTACACGGCGACCGTCACCCTTCCCAACCTCGCCCAAGGATTGTTCCGCCGCCGCCCGCGTGTCGTGGCCCTGGTGGAGCGATGCGGCATCGAGCGTTATGGACGCCGGCTGTTGGCCACCCTGCAGCAACGCTATGGCGATGGACCGTTGCGGATCCGAAACGGAAAGAGCAACGTGCGCCAACCGCTTTGCGCCCGAGGCGTGGTTAGACGGCCCCGCGGCGGGACGATGGTCCTTCAACCATTTCAGCAACGGACCCCAAAGGTGTCCCGGTGACAGTTTGGCCGTGCAGCTGGGCACCGTCGTCGCCGCGACGATCTTGGCGGAGTCGACTCGCTGCTGTTGCACGCGACCTTGGACCCGGACCGTCCGCTGCCATACACGCCGAACCCATTGGCTTTTCGGATCCGGCTTGTCCCGCGGGCGAATCCCTGACAGACGCGCGCTTCAACACTGACTACCGCGGCGGCCGCTCCTAGCCTCGACAAAGCCGGATTTCCGGTGTTGCCGCCGTTGTCGATCGCCACTGCGGCAGCGTAGCGAGGGTTGCCGCGAATCGGAGGCGGCGTACATAGAGGCTTGTTATACTGGCTAAATATTAGATAAGATGTACTAACTACATCTGAAAGGCAACACATGACTTCCACCACCTCCACCAGGTATGACGGCGACACCTGGGATCTGGCATCCAGCGTCGGGGTGACGGCGACCATGGTCGCCGCGGCCCGAGCGATCGCGACCCGCGAAGATAACGCGCTTATCAACGACCCGTTCGCCGAGCAGCTGGTGCGGGCCGTAGGCCTGGACCTGCTTACTCGGCTGGCCAGCGGCGAGGTAAGCCCAGCCGAGCTCAACGATGTCGCAGACGATGCGTCCGGATCCGCCGGCGCCATGTCCCGGATGGCCGACAACATGGCCGTCCGCACCAAGTTCTTCGACGAATTCTTCCTGGACGCCACCAAGGCGGGCATCAAGCAGGCCGTCATCCTGGCGTCCGGGCTGGATTCGCGCGCCTACCGGCTGTCGTGGCCCGCCGGAACGGTCGTCTATGAGATCGACCAGCCGCAGGTCATCGACTTCAAGACCCAGACCCTGGCCGACCTGGGCGCCACGCCCACCGCGGACCGGCGCGTGGTGGCCATCGATCTGCGCGATGACTGGCCGGCCGCGCTGCGCACCGCCGGGTTCGACCCGGAGCAGCCAACCGCGTGGAGCGCCGAGGGCCTGCTCGGCTACCTGCCACCGGAGGCGCAGGACCGCCTGCTGGACACGATCACCGAGCTCAGCGCGCCGGGTAGCCGGTTCGCCACCGAAAGTGCGAGCAACATCGAGCCCGGCGACGAGGAGAAGATGCGGGAGCGCATGCAACGAATCTCCGAACGCTGGCGTGCACACGGTTTCGATCTCGACATGACCGGACTCGTCTACTTCGGTGACCGCAACGAGGCAGCACCCTACTTGTCCGACCACGGTTGGCAGCTGACCACCAGCAGTGTCCGGGATCTCTTTGCGGCCAACGGACTTCCACCCTTCGAGGACGACGACGTCCGCATGGGCGATCTGCTCTACGTCAGCGGCTCGCTCGGCAAGAACAACAAATAGGAGCCATTCGAATGACTATCGACTCGGGACGTACCGACGGTGACAGCTGGGGACCCGCGTCCAGCGTGGGAGCGACGGCCACCATGGTCGCGGCATCGCGCGCGGTGGCGTCGCAGGGACCCGATGCGCTACTTGACGATCCGCTGGCCGATCCGCTGGTCCGCGCGGTGGGGTTGGATCCCTTCATCCGCATCATCGACGGCGAGATCGATTTCGAGGACGACCCGCTGTTCAACCGAAAAGCCAGGATCCAGCAGATGGCGGTGCGTACCAGGTTTTTCGACAACTTCTTCACCGGCGCCACCGGAGACGGTGTCCGGCAGGCGGTGATCCTGGCTTCCGGCCTGGACACCAGGGCCTACCGATTGCGGTGGCCGGCGGGCACGGTGGTCTACGAGATCGATCAGCCGCAGGTGATCGCGTTCAAAACCAGCACGCTGGCCGACCTCGGCGCCGCCCCGACGGCCGAACGGCGCACGATCAGCATCGACCTGCGCGACGACTGGCCCGCGGCATTGCGGGAGGGCGGTTTTGACGTCACGCAGCCGACCGCGTGGAGCGCAGAAGGCCTGCTGCCCTACCTGCCGCCCGAGGCTCAGGACCGACTGTTCGACAACATCACCGCGCTCAGCGCGCCGGGCAGCCGGCTGGCCACCGAACACGTCCCCGACCCGAACGCGTTCTCCGATGAGCGCATACAGCGCATCTCGGAACGGTGGCAGCGCTTCGGCTTCGACCTCAGCGCGGCCGACCTGTTCTACCGCGGCGAGCGCAACGTCGTCCTCGACTACCTGACTACCCACGGCTGGCAGGTGACGCCCCATCCCGCCAGGGAGTTGTACGCCCACAATGGGTTCGAATTTCCTGAGGAGGAGATGGCGGCCGTGTTCGGCGAGATGAGCTACGTCGAAGCCACCCTCAAATAGTCCCTGATTGGGGTCTAGCTAGGGTTGCGTCATGCCACGCACTGACGACGACAATTGGGATCTGGCGTCCAGCGTCGGTGCCAGCGCGACCTTCGTCGCGTCCGGGCGCGCGATGGCGACGAAGGATCCCCGCGGCTTGATCGACGATCCGTTCGCCGAACCATTGGTGCGCGCGGTGGGGTTGGATTTCTTCACCAAGATGCTGGACGGTGAGCTCGATATCTCGACGATCGACAGCGCCTCGCCGGAGCGGTTGCAGGCGATGGTCGACGGGATGGCGGTGCGCACGAAGTACTTCGACGACTACTTCATCGATGCCACCGGCGGCGGGGTGCGGCAGGCGGTGATCCTCGCCTCGGGGTTGGACGCGCGCGCCCATCGGTTGCCGTGGCCGGCCGGCACGGTGGTCTATGAGCTCGACCAGCCCCAGGTGATCGAATTCAAGACAACCACTTTGGCCGGTATCGGCGCCGAACCCACCGCAACCCGGCGCACCGTGCCCGGCGACTTGCGCCAAGACTGGCCGGCAGCGCTCAAAGCGGCCGGACTGGACCTAACGGCGCCGACGGCGTGGTTGGCCGAAGGCCTGCTGATCTACCTGCCGCCGGAGGCCCAGGATCGGTTGTTCGACAACATCACCGGCCTCAGTGTGCCGGGCAGCACGATCGCCACCGAATTTGTCCCCGGCATCGTGGATTTCGATGCCGAGCGGGTGCGCGAGATGTCCGGTGTGTTTCGGGAACATGGCGTGGACGTCGACATGGCATCGCTGGTGTACGCCGGCGAGCGCAACCACGTCGTCGACTACCTGCGGGCAAAGGGGTGGGACGTCGAGGGAGTGACGCGGTCCGAACTCTTCAGGCGCCACGGCATCGATGTGCCCGCCCCCGCAGACGACGACCCGCTCGGGGAAATCATCTTCATCAGCGGCGGCTTGACCGGTTAGAAGCGCGACTCCCCCAGCCAGAGCGCGCTCGCACCACTTAGCGTCTGCTCGAGGTGTTCGAAGATCGCGGCCACCGAGCGGCCGAGCAGCGCACCCACTGCCTCCGGCAGCGACGCGGCGGCCGGTTGCGACGACGCACGCGATCGCACCAGGTCGAGTAGCGACGAGCCAGGGTAGCTGACGAGCCGGACTTCGGTATCTTCGTCAAGGCCGGCCAGGACTTTGGCGCGCCGCACCGCGGTTCGAAACCCGCCGAGCTCGTCGACCAGACCACGCTCGAGGGCGTCGGCGCCGGTCCAGATCCGCCCTCGCGCAACGACATCCACGGCTTCGATGGTCAGGTCGCGGCCTTCGGCGACACGTTCCACGAAATCGCTGTAGAGCAAGTCTGCCTCGGCCTCCCGATGGGCGTGCTGCTCCGGCGTGAAGAGTTCGTCAACCGACCAGGCATCGGCATTAGCGTTGGTGCGCACGGTGTCTGACCCGACCCCCAGCCGATCCTTGAGGTCGCGAACCACCAGCTTGCCGGTGATCACACCGATCGACCCGGTGATCGTGCCCGGGTTGGCCACGATCGCGTCGGCGCCCATCGAGACGTAGTAGCCGCCCGAGGCCGCGACCGCGCCCATCGACGCCACCAACGGCTTGCCACGTTCACGAGCCCGTTTCACCTCACGCCAGATGGTCTCCGATGCGGTGACCGAGCCCCCCGGACTGTTCACCCGCAGCACGATCGCGGACACCGAATCGTCGGCAGCAACCTCCCGCAGTGCCGCCGCAATGGTGTCACCACCGGCGTTTGACGGGCCGAACGGCAGGAATTGCGGCCCGCCACGTCCATCGACGATGTTGCCTTCGAGGGTGATCACGGCGATCGTCGGCTTGGACCGGCGGCCGGGAATCGACGGCACGGGTGGCGCCAGTCGCGACCTGGCGGCACCGGCATAGCGCGACAGGTAAAGCCGTGGTGGGGCCTCTTCGTCTGAAATATCCTCCACGCCAATCAGTTCCGCAATGCGGGCATAGGCTTCGTCGCGGAATCCGATCCGGTCAACCAGACCGGAGCTGACCGCGTCGTCGCGTAACAGCGGAGCCCGGTCGGCCAGCGCATCGAGCGTGTCCGCATCGATGCTGCGCGATTCGGCGACCGCCTGCCACACCTGGCCTCGCAGGCTTTCCAGCATCCGGGTAACGGCCTCTCGATGGGCGTCGGTGAAGCCGTCCTCGGTGAAAACGTTTGCCGCCGACTTGTATTCGCCTCGCGCGACGATCTGCGCTTCGATCCCCACCTTGTCGAGCGCGTCGCGCAGGAACGTGGCATTGCTGGCGAAGCCGACCAGGCCGACACTTCCTGAAGGCTGCATCCAGACTTCACCGAACGCCGAAGCCAGGTAGTAGGACAGCGTGCCCGGATACGTCTCTGCCCAGGCCAGTGACGGCTTGACGGCGCTGAATGCCACGATCGCCTCGCGCAGCTCTTGAACCGCGCCTACCGGCGACGTCGCAAGCTGCACCCGGGCAATCAGCCCGGCGACCCGGGGGTCCTCGGCGGCGTGGTGGATCGCGGCGACGGCATCGCGCAGGGCCATCGCCCGGCCACCCCCGGTGACGATCGTCAGCGGGTCAAAGCCCGTCGTCTCCGGTGGCACCGACCGCAGGCTGAATTCGATCACACAGCCGGTGGGTATGCCGTGGTGGCGGGCGGTATCCACCCGGTTGACCAGGGCGCGCATGTCGTCGACACCGGGAAGCGAAGGCAGGAAACCGAACATATCCGAAGCCTACCGATCCGCCACCGTACGGTGGTGGAGTGAGGTTCTCGATCGCAATCCCCCAACTCGACTCCGGTAGCTTCGACGCCGCCGGGCTGCGAACATACCTTGCGCGCGCTGAGGAGCTCGGCTTCGAGGGCGGCTGGGTACTCGAGCAGGTCGTCGGCGCGGCACCGCTGCTGGCACCGCTGGAGCTGCTGGCCTATTGCGCGGCCTGCACCGAGCGCCTGCGGCTTGGGGTCGCCGTGCTGGTGTCCTCGTTGCACGAGCCCCTGCAGTTGGCCTCGGCCATCACCGCCGTCGACCGGCTCAGCCACGGCCGGCTGGATGTCGGCGTCGCACCGGGCGGCGGCGCTCGCCAGTTTGCCGCCTTCGGCGTGGACAAGGACACGTTCATCAGCTATTTCACCGAGGGCCTGCAACTGATGAAGGCGGCCTGGTCGGACGAGCCCAAGGTGACGTTCCACGGCCGGTTCCGCGACGTCGACGACCTTCCCATCCAGCCCAAACCGGTGCAGCGACCACACCCGCCGATCTGGTTCGGCGGATTTGCTCCGAAAGCCCTGGCCAGGGCGGTGCGCCACGGTGATTCGTTCCTGGGTGCGGGCTCGTCGACCACCGAGGCCTTCGCCGGAGCCGTTAAGGTGGTCCGCCGCGAGCTTGCCGAACAGCACAAAGACCCCACGCACTTCACCATCGGCAAGCGGGTCTATCTGATGATCGACGACGACGCCGCCCGGGCCCGCGAGCGGGTGCTCGCCGGGTTGCGGCGCATCTACGGCAAGATGCCCGGCATCGATGCGGTCCCGGTGTCCGGCACGCCCGAAGACGTCGCCCGCGGGCTGCGTGAGGTGATCGACGCCGGCGCTGAGATGCTGCTGCTCAATTCCGTCGGCCCCGACGTTCCGGAGAACCGTGAGCAGATGGAACGCCTTGCCGCAGAAGTGATTCCGCAGCTGGTTTAGTGCCGCGAAGGATCTACAGCTCGGTGGCCGAGCCGCCCGCGGCGGTGATCTTCTCGCGCGCGCTGCCGCTGAACTTGTGCGCGGACAGGTCGACCTTGACGGTCAGCTCGCCGTCGCCGAGCACCTTGACCAGAGCGTTCTTGCGAACGGCTCCCTTGGCCACCAGGTCGGCCACGCCGATGGCACCGCCCTCGGGGAACAGCCGGTTGATGTCACCGACGTTGACGATCTCGTATTCGGTTCGGAACCGGTTGCGGAAGCCCTTGAGCTTGGGCAGCCGCATGTGGATCGGCATCTGCCCGCCCTCGAACGTCACCGGTACTGACTTGCGGGCCCTGGTGCCCTTGGTGCCACGGCCGGCAGTTTTGCCCTTGGAGCCGTCACCGCGGCCGACGCGGGTACGGGCGGTCTTCGACCCGCGCGCGGGCTTCAAGTCGTGCAGCTTGATCGGCATTAGGTCTTACCTCCGGTTGCCCCCGCTTCCGTGGCCTCCACCTCGACGAGGTGACGCACCACCGCGATCAGCCCACGGACCGCTGGGCTGTCATCGCGGATCACCGAATGGCGAATCCGCCGCAGGCCCAGGGTGCGCAGGCTCTCGCGCTGCTTCCAGCGCGCCCCAATCGTGCTGCGCACCTGGGTGATCTTGAGCTGGGTCATGGTAGTGCCGTTCCCTCCCGCGCAGCACTGGCAGCCAGCGCTTCGCTTTCCCGTCGCGCCTTCAGCATCCGGGCCGGGGCCACGTCCTCGATCGGCAGTCCGCGCCGTGCCGCCACCTCTTCGGGACGCTGCAGAAGCTTGAGTGCGGCCACGGTGGCGTGCACCACGTTGATCGCGTTGTCGCTGCCCAACGATTTGGCCAGGATGTCGTGTACCCCAGCACATTCCAGCACCGCGCGCACCGCACCACCGGCGATCACACCGGTACCCGGGCTGGCCGGGCGCAACAGCACCACGCCGGCGGCCGCCTCACCCTGCACCGGATGAGTGACGGTCCCGCCGATCAGCGGCACCCGGAAGAAGCCCTTGCGGGCCTCCTCCACGCCCTTGGCGATCGCGGCCGGAACTTCCTTGGCCTTGCCGTAGCCGACACCGACCATGCCGTTGCCGTCACCGACGATGACCAAAGCGGTGAAGCTGAATCGCCGGCCACCCTTGACCACCTTGGAGACGCGGTTGATAGCCACAACCCGTTCTAGGTAGTTGCTCTTCTCGCCGTCGCGGTCGCGGCCGCCGCGGCCACTGTCGCGCCGACCGCGGCTGTCGCGGGAGTCGCGACCGTCGCGGCTGTCACGGCTGTCACCGCGGGTGTCGGCCTGCGCGCCACCCGGCTGTTCCGCCATTATGCGGTCCTTCCAGTCTTGCTTGTCATCAGAAACTCAATCCATTCTCGCGTGCGGCATCGGCCAGCGCCGCGATCCGTCCGCCGTAGCTGTATCCGCCACGGTCGAATACCACCGTGTCGATGCCGGCGGCCTTGGCACGTTCGGCGATCAATTGGCCGACCCGCACGCTGTGGGCTTTCTTGTCGCCCTCCACGCCGCGCACATCGGCCTCGATCGAAGACGCGGCGGCCAGGGTGGTGCCGTTTTCGTCGTTCACCAGTTGCACGTGAATGTGCCGCGCGGACCGGTGCACCACCAGCCGTGGGCGCTGCGGGGTGCCCGTGACTTTCTTGCGCAGCCGTGCGTGCCTACGCAGCCGAGAGACCCGCCGAGTTGCGGATACGCTCTGCCCTATGGGCTTTCGCGCACCGGTGTCAGCCTGTGATTGCGCCATGACTACTTACCTGTCTTTCCGACCTTGCGGCGGACCTGCTCGCCCTCGTAGCGCACGCCCTTGCCCTTGTACGGGTCGGGGCGGCGCAGACGGCGGATGTTCGCCGAGATCTGGCCGACCTTCTGCTTGTCGATCCCAGTGATGGTGAACTTCGTCGGTGACTGAACCGCGAACGTGATGCCATCGGGGGCCTCGATCACCACGGGGTGGCTGTACCCCAGCGCGAACTCCAGATTGGAGCCCTTGAGCTGCACCCGGTAGCCGACTCCGAAGATCTCCATCTTGGTGGTGTAGCCCTGTGTCACGCCGGTGACCAGGTTGGACACCAGGGTGCGCGACAGCCCGTGCAGTGAGCGGTTGTGCCGCTCGTCGTCGGGACGGGTGACCACGATCGCGCCATCCTCATTGCGCGCCACCATGATCGGCTCGGCGATCGTCAAATCCAGGGTGCCCTTGGGTCCCTTCACCGAGACATTCTGGCCGTCGATCGTTACGTCGACTCCAGCGGGAACCGGAACCGGCTGCTTACCAATGCGCGACATGGTCTCCCCCTCTCACCACACGTAAGCGAGGACTTCGCCGCCGACGCCCTGTCGGGCTGCCTGACGGTCGGTGAGCAGGCCCGAGGAGGTCGAGATGATCGCCACGCCCAGGCCGCCGAGCACCCGCGGCAGGTTGGTGGATTTCGCGTACACCCGCAACCCCGGCTTGGACACCCGTCGCAATCCGGCGATGCTGCGCTCCCGGCTGGGCCCGTACTTGAGCTGGACGATCAATGATTTGCCGACCCGAGCGTCTTCGGTTCGGTAATCGCTGATGTACCCCTCGCTCTTGAGGATCTGGGCGATGTTGGCCTTGATCTTGGAGTGCGGCAAACTCACCTCGTCGTGATACGCCGAATTGGCGTTGCGCAGACGTGTCAAGAAGTCTGCGATCGGGTCCGTCATCGTCATGGTGTTTAGTCCTGTGTCCTGTTACCAGCTGCTCTTCTGCACACCGGGCAGCTCACCCGCGTGCGCCATCTCGCGCAGGCAGATCCTGCACAGCCCGAACTTGCGGTATACCGCCCGCGGGCGGCCGCACCTGTTGCAGCGGGTGTAGGCCCGCACCGCGAAACGTGGTTTGCGCGCCGCCTTGTTAACCAGTGCCTTCTTAGCCATCGCTCAAACTCCCCTTTGAGGTTCTTCCTTGAACGGAAAGCCGAGGGCCCGCAACAGCGCTCGTCCTTCGTCGTCGGTCGTCGCCGAGGTGACGACGTTGATGTCCATGCCGCGGACCCGGTCGATCTTGTCCACGTCGATCTCGTGGAACACCGACTGCTCGGCCAGCCCGAAGGTGTAGTTGCCGACACCGTCGAATTGCTTGGGCGAAAGCCCGCGGAAGTCACGAATACGTGGCAGCGCGATCGACGTGAGGCGGTCGAGGAACTCCCACATCCGGTCTCCGCGCAAGGTAACCCGGACGCCGATCGGCATGCCCTCGCGCAATTTGAACTGCGCGATAGACCTCCGCGCCTTGCGGATATCAGGCCGTTGCCCGGTGATCAGCGCCAGGTCGTTGACCGCGCCGTTGACTAGCTTGGCGTCCCGGGCCGCTTCGCCGACCCCCATGTTGACGACGACTTTAACCACCGTCGGGATCTGCATGACGTTGGCGTAGCCGAATTCCTTATTCAGCGAATCGCGAATCTCGTTGCGGTAGCGCTCCTTGAGGCGCGGCACAACCTTTTCTGCGGTGCTCATCAGATGTCCTTGCCGTTGCGCTTGGAGACACGGATCCGCTTGCCGGTCTCCTCGTCTACCCGGTAGCCGATTCGGGTGGGCTTGCCGTCGGAGTCGACCACCATCACGTTGGAGACGTGGATCGGGGCTTCCTGGGTAACGATGCCGCCCGAGCGGGCTCCGCGCTGGGTGGTCGACACCGGGGTGTGCTTCTTGATCCGGTTGACGCCCTCCACTAGCACCCGGTTACGAGCCGGATAGGACTGCAGCACCTTGCCTTTGGCCCCTTTGTCCTTGCCCGCGATAACCAGAACGGTGTCGCCCTTATGAACCTTCATCTACAACACCTCCGGGGCCAGCGAGATGATCTTCATGAATCGCTTCTCACGCAGTTCGCGACCGACCGGCCCGAAGATACGGGTCCCGCGCGGGTCGTTGTCGGGCTTGATGATCACCGCGGCGTTCTCGTCGAACTTGATGTAACTGCCGTCCGGGCGCCTGCGCTCCTTGACGGTGCGGACCACCACAGCCTTGACGATCTCACCACGCTTGACATTGCCGCCGGGAATGGCCTCCTTGACGGTGGCGACGATGACGTCACCGATGCCGGCGTAGCGTCGCGACGAACCGCCGAGCACCCGGATGCACAAGATCTCCCTGGCGCCGGTGTTGTCGGCAACCTTCAGCCGCGATTCCTGCTGAATCACTCGATCTCCTGACCTGGTTCACGTGTGCACGGCAGGAGAAACAGCTCAGTGAGCCCCAGCGAGCAAGGCCACCAAAAAACCTGACGTGCGCGGTTTTTGTCGCCGAAGGACACGCGGGGCCGCTAACGCTTGCGCGCACCAGCCGAGGTCTGCCCAAGGCAACCCCTAGAGTTTAGGGGAAGAGCTGCTCAGCGCCAAATTTCTGCCGGGCTAAACCGGCTCCCCCTAGCTGGAGTGCCGGTACCACGCGGCGATGTACAGGACCAGCGCTGTGGCCAGCGCGATCAATACCCAGATCACGACGGCTTGGTCGACCCACGAACCCGCCGGTGGGCTGCCGGGGAGGATGTTTCGTAAGGGCACGACGGCGAACAGCATCGCGGCGTACCAGGTGGAAAACGGCGGCAGGAATTGTCTCCGAGCGGTAAGCATCTGAATGGCCACGAACAGTGCCAGCGTCGGCAGGGTGATGAGGACCAGACAGATTCCCAGGTCGAAGACCAGCGGCCCCTTGGCCCGATGCAGGGTGATGATGACGTTGTCCGGGCGATCGGGGTCGGCCTTGTCGCGCACAACTCGCGTGGCGGCGATGTCCCAGCCTTCCAGCGATCCCGTCACTTCGACCCGGCCGGGTTTGTATTGACGATTTTCGCCGGAACCTACGAGGACGTCCGCCTGGATGGTGTCGGTTCTGTACGAGTCGAACGGCCAGTCACCGGGGTCACCGTGGGCCTCGATGGTGGTGGCTACCTGCGCCGGCAACTTCCCCACCGGGTACTGCAAGTCTCCCAAGTCATTCTGCGGAAAGAACCGCACGGAGGTGTCGGTGTTCAACACGTTGAGGTGTTTGTTGATCATCGAATCGTCGGGCATGACCAGCACCTTCACATCGAGGCGATTCGCCACGGTGTGCAGCTGCTCGAAGCGCACCAAAACCACCGTGCCGTCGGTGGTGTTCAGAACCGGTTCGGGGAGCGGACCCGGTGCGGTGGCCAGCAAGTGGTAGCCGAGCAGCGATAGAACGTACACGACCACGACGCCAGCGATGATGCTGACATCGAGCGCGAGATGTCGTCGTCGCGACTTATGCACCGGCTGCTCGGATGGCGCAGCGGGCTGCGGGGGCGGCGGAGCTTCCTTGCCATTCGGGGGCACCGCCACGGTTCCGGCCAGGTGCAGCTCGGGCCTCGCCTCAGCGGGGCGATTACCGGCACTCGCAGCAAAACCCCTGAGAACCGACACGAATTAAGACCTTATCAATGGGCGTGTTTGCTGGCTCCGCATAAAACAGCACCCTTACAAGCATTTAACAGCGCCGGTACGAGCGGTGCCGGGAATCAGGAATCAGTCCCCTTGCCGGACCCAAGCGAAGATGTACAAGCTCATCGCCGTCACCAGCGCGATCAGCACCCATTGCACGATGGCTTGGTCGATCCACGAGCCCGGCGGCGGGGCGCCGGGAAGGATATTTCGCAGCGGGACGATGGCGAACAGGTTCGCGGCGTACCACGTTGCGAACGGCGGCAGGAACTTCCTCCTGCCCAATGCCATTGGAACGGCCACCATAAGCGCCAAGGTGGGCAGGCTGATGAGGACCAGGATGATGCCCAGGTCGAAGATTAGCGGGCCCTTGGCCCGCCTCAAGGTGATGACCACGTTCCCGGTGTCGGTGCCGCGTGAGGTTGGGAGGGCGGCGGGGTCCTTGAGGCGGTTGACGCTGATGTCCCAACCGTCCAACGATCCGGTTACTTCGACACGGGCCGGCACCTTTTTGAGGCCCTCGCCCGACCCGACGAACGCATCAGCCGAGATCGGCTCCGTGACGTACGAATCGAACGGCCAGTTACCGGGATCGCCGTGCGCCTCGACGGTGGTGCTGAGTTGGGCCGGAGCTTTTCCTTTCGGATAGTGCAGGTCCCCCAGGTCACTCGTTGGATACAGGCGCACGGCGACGTCGGTGGCCAGCACATCGAAGCGATTGTCATACGCCGAAATCCCGGGATAGACCAGCACATTCACCGAAAGGCGATTTGCGACGGGCTTCAGCTCCTCGAGGCGTAGCTGCACGATCGTTGCATCACCGCCACCCTGGCTCAGGTCCAGCGGAGGGAGCGGGCCCTCCGATTTTTCCAGGAAGTGGACGCCAAGCAACGACAAGGCGTAGGCGGCGATGACGACCACCAAAACTCCCACGCCGATCGCGATGCGTGGTTTCTGCCACTTCGGTGGAGGCGGCGGCTTCCCCGGGGGGGCCGGCTCCGACTTCGCGTGCTCCGCCACCTCCGCCGAGGGCGAAGTGGTCGGAGCCTCAGCGGTCATTGGTCACCGCCGGTGTGCACAGCCGATCTTGTTCGAGCAACACTGGTCAGATGGTAGCGAAGCCGCGCCCACTGCGCGCCACATGAGGCTTTACTCATATGATTCGGAACTTTCGTCACCTGCTGGCTAACTTCCGTTAACCCTAAGGAGGCCCGAGAGCGCTTACCACGCAGCGAAACCCGATGTGGGTGGTCGCGGTGTCCTGCGATTGCGGTGACCGCGCCGCCGGACGGTAGCGGTGGCAGTACTCCGGCGCGCACAGGTGCGAACCGCCCTTCAACGTCTGACTGACGCTCGGGTCCGGGGCCATTGCGGGGCCAGATGGTGCGCAACAGGCCTTCGGCGGCTGTTCCAGCCGGTGGTGTGCGGAAAACTCGGTGACGGTCCACTCCCAGACGTTGCCGATCATGTCGACCAGCCCGAACCCGTTGGGCGGAAACGTGCCCACTGGCGAAGTCCCCACCCAACCGAGCGCGGCGTCGTTGCGGTACGGGAACCTGCCCTGCCAGGTGTTGGCCATCAGTTGGCCCCCGGGCTTCTCCTCGTCGCCCCACGAGTAGGTCGAGATATCCCCGGCGCTTCCGCCGCGGGCCGCATACTCCCACTCGGCCTCGGTCGGCAGCCGCCGCCCGGCCCACCGCGCGTACGCCGCGGCGTCCGGATACGCCACCTGCACGACCGGGTGATCGGGTTTGTCCGCGACCGTGGTGTCGGGCCCGAACGGATGACGCCAGTTCGCACCCGGTGCCCAGTCCCACCACTGCCGCCAGTCACGCAGGTCGACCGGGCCCGGCGTGGGGCGGAACACCATGGCGCCCGGACACAGATCATTGGGATCTACCCCGGGGTAAAGCGCCGGGTCGATTGGTTGCTCGGCGACCGTCACATAGCCTGTGGCTTCGACGAATTCGGCGAACTGAGCGTTGGTCACCGGGTGCCGCTCCACCGCAAAGGACCCCACGGCCGCGGTGTGGATCGGCGCTTCTTCCGGGTAAAAGCTCGTGGAGCCCATGCGGAATGATCCGCCCGGCAGTTCGACCAGCTCGGTGAGCACCACTTCAGGGTATGACGCCCGCGAATTGCCCCAGGCACCTCACTGAAATCATGCGGCGCCATCTAGTCCGATTGTCGGTACCACGTGACCATGTACAGAACCATGGCCCCGACTAGCGCTATCAGCACCCAGATCACGAGGGCTTGGTCGATCCACGCACCCGGCGGTGGCGCGCCCGGAAGGAAGTTGCGTATCGGGATGACGGCGAACAGCATCGCCGCGAACCACGTCACGAACGGCGGCACGAATTTCCTTCTGCCCAAGGCAATCTGAATGGCCACCGCAAATGCCAGGGTAGGCAAGGCGAAAAGGACCAGGCAGATACCCAGGTCGAAGATCAGCGGGCCCTTGGCCCGGTGCAATGTGATGATCACATTGTCAGGGCGCTCCGACTCCTGGCTGGCCTCGCCGACGTGCTGCACGCTAACGTCCCAGCCGTCCAGCGCTCCGGTTACTTCCACACGCGCAGGTATGTATTGGCGAGCATCGCCGGTCCCGACGAGCACTTCGGCTGAAAGGGTGTCGGTGGTGTAGGAGTCGAATGGCCAGTTATTGGGATTGCCATGTGCCTCGATCGTGGTGGCGACCTGCGCTGGCGACTTTCCTGCCGGGTAGACCAGGTCTCCCAGATCATTCGGGGGATCCATGCGCACGGCGGTGTCACTGGTCAGCACATCGAGGCGCTTGTCGAACATCTTGTCCTGGGGGATCACAAGTACCTTCACCGTGAGGCGATTTGCGACGGTCTTCAGCTCCTCGAGGCGTATCAGCACAACGGTGTCATCGGTCGCATTCAGGTCCGGCGGCTTGATTGGGGCCGCGGACCTTGCGAGCAAGTGGAAGCCAAACAGCGATAGCGCGTATACAGCAATGAAAGCCACGAGAATGCCGATACCGACCGCGACGCGCCGTCCTCGCGACTTCGGCGGTGTCTCAGTCGGCGTCGCAGGCGGCGGCGTCGGAGGTGGTGGCGTCGGAGGTGGTGGCGGCGGCGTCGCAGGAGCCTCAGCGTGCATCGCTGGCCACCCCAGCGCACAGCGGGAAACCGCGGCTTAGCCCGCTTGCTGGGGCCGGACTCGCATTCGCTGGTGAAATCCAGCTTGTCGGAGACAACACGAGGTCAGATGTTAACCAACCGGTGCCGACCGCGCGGCGACATTGAGATTTCCGTGGCCGGTCGAGACTTAGCCAGCCCTGTCGACGTGCCATGACCCGTTCACCTGATGTTTGTTTGCGGGTTGGTTCGATAGCTGTAAGTGTCGACATGTGTCGAAATCGGGGTGACGAGGGCGTGCGCCGCGACACCGAGCTCGCCGCCGACGCCGGGCGCCACTGTGGTCGACGCGACCATACACACCAACTCGCTCAACCAACTCGGGCCCATCCGTTTGTTGCTCTCAAGGAGGCAATCAACGTGAAGTGCACACGCCCAAGTGTCGTCATAAGCTTGCTGGCTACGGGCGCCATGGTGATTTCGGCATGTACCAATTCCCACGCGACCCTCTCCTATGCCAGCGGGGTCAAAGTGGAGTGCGGCGGCAAGAAGGATTTAGTGGCCAGCGGCTCGACCGCGCAAGCCCACGCGATGACCAAGTTCATCGACGCCTACCACAAGGTCTGTTCCGGCCAGACGCTCAACTACACCGCCAACGGCTCGGGTGCCGGAATCAGCGAATTCCTCGCCGGCAAGACCGATTTCGGCGGATCGGACACCCCACTGTCCGGAGACCAATACGCGGCTGCCAAGCAGCGATGCGGTGGTGCCGACGCCTGGAACCTGCCCGTGGTATTCGGTCCGCTGGCCATCACCTACAACCTCGGCGCCGTCGACACCTTGGTGCTCGACGCACCCACGCTGGCCAAGATCTTCAACGGCACCATCACCCGCTGGGACGACCCGGCCCTCACCGCGCTCAACGCGTCCATGCCGTCAGAGGACATCCGTGTGATCTACCGCAGCGACGCATCGGGCACCACCGACAACTTCCAGTCCTACCTACAGGCCGCATCTGGCGGAGCCTGGAAACAGGGTGCCGGCAAGATGTTCAACGGCGGCGTCGGCACCGGCGCCGCAGGCAACAAAGGCACCTCGGCGCTTGTGAAAACCACCGAGGGCGCGATCAGCTACAACGAATTGTCATTCGCGCTCGAGCAAGGGCTTTACGCCGCCGAGATCAAAACCCCGGCAAGCCGCAGGTCGCTGCGCCCTGTACGGATCGGCACCGACACGGTCGGCAAGACCATCAAGGGCGCCAAGATCATCGGCAACGGCAATGACCTCGTGCTCGATATTTCGTCGTTCTACAACCCCGCCCAACCCGATGTCTACCCGATCGTCTTGGCCACCTATGAGATCGTCTGCTCCAAATACCCCAACCCCGAAGACTCCCAGGCGATCAAGTCGTTCCTGCAGACGGCGATTGGCCCCGGCCAGGTCGACCTGAACAAAAGCGGTTACATCCCGCTGTCGCCCGACTTCCAGGCAAGGGTCTCAAGCGCGGTCGACGCCATCAGCTGAGGGCCGCTCACTTCGGTTTTCGATCCCGTTGCCGGGCCCAGGCGAGAATGAATAGGGCCATCGCCACGACCAGCCCTATCAACACCCACAACACGATCGCTTGATCGACCCACGAACCGGGCGGTGGAGAACCCGGGAGGAAGTTGCGCAGGGGCATGATGGCGAACAGCATCGCGGCGTACCACGTTCCGAACGGTGGCAAGAACGACGTTTTACCCAACACCATCGGAATGGCCACCCACAATGCCAAAACGGGCAGGGAGATAAGTATCAGGCAAATTCCCAGGTCGAAGATCAACGGTCCCTTGGACCTGTGCAAGGTGATGATCACGTTGTCAAGGCTGCTTGGGTTCTCGGTGTCCTCGGCGTCGTGCACGCGAGTGACGTTCACATCCCAGCCGTCCAATGATCCGGTTACTTCGATACGGGCCCATACTTTGTCGTGGTATCCCGCGGTGAAGACCAAGCCCGAGATTTCATCGGTGGTGTACGTGTCGAATGGCCAGTTGCCGGGATCACCGTGTGCCTCGATCGTGGTGGCGACTTGCGCCGGCGCTTTTCCCTTGGGGTATTGCAGGTCTCCCAGATCAGTCTCGGGATACAGCCGTACGGCAGCCTCGGCGGTCAACACGCGGGAGTTTTGGTCGATCAGCGACTCCTGGGGATAGACAAGCACATTCACCGACAGCCGATTTGCGACGGTCTTCAACTCCTCGACGCGCAGCTGGACAACGGTGTCCTCTTTCTGGTACTTGCTCAGGTCCACTGCGGGGAGCCGAGGGCCCGATTTGGCTAGCAGGTGGACCCCAACCAGCGATAGGGCATAGACACCGACGACAGCCAGGAGAATGCCCACACCGATCGCAACTCGCCGTCCCCGCGACTCGGGTTTCGTCGGCGCCGTCGGCGGCGGGGGCGACTGAGGAGGCTCAGGAGGCGCCGCGGTCATTGGTCGCCACCGGCTCGAACCGTTGGAAGCCAAGGCTTATCGGACCTTCGCAGCACTGCGAGCAATAGCACGGGGTTCGATGCTAGCAGCCGGTGTGGTCAGAACACGGCTTTTCACGGTATGACGACAGTGAACTCGCGCATCAACGTGGATTTCGCGGCGTCGAATCCGGCCGCACCTGCCGGCCCCTGCAGTTGGATCGCGACCAAATACTTTTTCGTGTTGGTCCAGATGTGGGTGATGCGGTCGGCGAAACCGAAAGTGCCTGACGGACTTTGAAATGTTCCGGTCAGCTGCTGGCTGCTGTAGCCGCAGAACTGAGCCGCCGCCACCGTGAATTTGACGCCCGGCCGCGAATCACGCATGTCGACAGCATATTTCAAGAACGCCCCACCAGGTTCGAGGTGGGTCTCAGCGATGCTAACGGCGCCGGACATGCCGTCGGGACCCGTCAACGTCAACGCCGTATCACCGGTGCCGACAGGTGAGCTCCAGCCATCCTGCAGGATGACCATAACCTTGGGCGCCGCCGGGTCAGACACCGTGGCCCTGGTCAAACGGCCGCCACCGGCGGGCGGCGGAAGGCACGTAACGGCTTCGCGTGAGATGTGGTTGGGCAACGTCGTCTCGACGCCAGGCACCGGCTCTGCCGGATCAAAAGACGGCCCCGTCGCCGTCCCACCGCCCCAGATTGCGGTTCCGGCGGTGGTCTCCTCGCAGCCCACAGCCCCTCCCGCGCAGACCAGAAGAGCCGTGCCGAGAACCGCGCACAGCGATCTTCTCGGCAGCTCAGTCGCGCGAAAAGGCAAGCGCGAGTTCTCTTTCCAGGTCTTCATACGGCCTACCCGAGATGTCGACGGTGACCTGTGCGATCGCCCCGCCGGTGAATCTGAACGGTGCCTTGTAGCGCCTGGAAACTTCGGAGCCGGTGTTGCGCCCGACCATTACGCTGGCGCCGGCCAAGCCGAACGGTCCCGGTTGCGTCGTCATATCCGGCAATGACGCGACCGCGGTTTCGTCGATAAACAGCGTGGCCTCGCCCAGCGGTGTGTGGCTGTTTTCCACAGTCCCCGTCCGCGAAAAGCGAACGCCGAGCAGATGTCTGCCCAGCGGCACCGCACCGGACGACGAAATCAGTTGTTCGCGCTCACCGAGGAAGTTGTACACGTAGTGCAGTCGCCCGTCCTGTATGAACAGCACGTGCCCGCCGTGGGCGCAGCCCTGCTTGTAAAGCACCCCTTCGGCACCGGTGGTATCGACGGTCACGTCGGCCACCACAGAGTAGGACTGACCGCGAGGTTCGACGGCGGCGCCGATGCCGACCTCGGCGGCGTCGGGATAGTAGGTGAAGGACTGCCGGTTGAGGCTCAGGTACGGTCGGAAGCGCATCAACGTTTCGAAGATGTTCAAATCCGCCAGTGGTAGACCGTTGTACTTTGTGGCCTCGGAAAACCACAGCGCCTTAAGCTCTTCCAGCTTTTCGGGTTGCTCGGCAGCCAGGTCATGGCACTGGCTGCGGTCGGCCTCGATGTGGAACAGTTCCCAGCGGTCTTTGTCGAAATGCGACCAGCCCGCGGGTGTGGCCGCATGGATGGTGTTGGCGAACCAGCCATTGTGCCAGATGCCACGGGTACCCAGCATGGTGTAGAACTGGGTTGTTTTGCCGGTGTCGGCGTTCGGATCGGCAAGGGCCGCTTTGAAACTCATGCCGTCCAGTGGTTTCTGCCGGATGCCGTTGACCGTCTCCGGCGGCGTGATGCCAAGCAGGTCGTAGACGGTAGGAGTGATGTCGCAGACGTTGACGTAGTTGTCGCGGACCTCCCCGTGCGCCGCAATACCGTTGGGCCAGGAGATCATTGCCGTGTCGGCGATACCACCCTCATGCGAGGCGTACCGCTTGTAAAGCTTGTAGGGCGTGTTGAATGCCATCGCCCAGCCGATCGGGTAGTGGTTGTAGGTCTCGGGCCCACCCAACCGGTCAAAGAACTTCATGCTCTCTTCGACGGTGTCGATGTAGCCGTTGAAGAACTTGCCCTCGTTCACCGATCCGTTGGGCCCACCCTCGCCGCTGGCCCCGTTGTCGGAGATCACCACGATGATGGTGTTGTCCAGCTGACCGGATTGTTCGAGATAGTCCAGGATTCGGCCGATCTGGGCATCGGTGTAGCTCAGGAAGCCCGCAAACACCTCGGCCATCCGGCTGAACAGCTTCTTCTCGTCATCGCCGAGCGAGTCCCACGGCCGCACGGTGTCCTGCAGCGGCCACGGCTCGCCTTGCGGGCCCTTCACATCGATGTACGGGTTGATCGGCGACAGTTCGGTATCCGGCGGCACGATCCCCATCGACTTCTGCTTTTCCAGCACGATCTCGCGGTACTTTTCATAGCCCATGTCGAACCGGCCGGCATACTTGTCCGCCCATTCTTTGAAGACGTGGTGCGGCGCATGCCCGGCGCCGGGGCACACGTAGCTGAACCACGGCTTACCCGGCGCGATCACCTTCGCATCGCGGATGAATTCGATGGTCTTGTCGGCCAGGTCCTTCGACAGGTGATAGCCGTCCTCGGGTGTGGCCGCCGGCGTTACCGGGTGGTTGTCGTAGACCAAGTCGGGATACCACTGGTCGGTCTCCCCGCCCATGAACCCGTAAAACCGTTCGAAGCCGCGCGACGTCGGCCAGTGCCGTTTCGTCGACGCCAGGTTGGACTCTTCCAGCGGCGTCAGATGCCACTTGCCGATGCAGTAGGTGTTGTAACCGCGTTCGTTAAGCACCTCCGAGAGCAGCGCGGTGTCGGCCGGGATTCGACCGTTGCAGTTCGGGAAACCATCGGTGAATTCTTCGATGGTGGCCATGCCCACGGTGGTGGCGTTGCGACCGGTCAGCAGCGACGCCCGCGTCGGCGAGCACAGCGCGGTGGTGTGAAATTGCGACAGGCGCACACCGCGCTCGGCAATCCGCGTCATGGCGGGCATCTCGACCACGCCGCCGAAGCAGTCCCAGGTCGCGATGCCGGTGTCATCCCAAACTAAGTACAGGATGTTTGGTGAGTTCTCTGGTGCGGTCGGCGCTGCGTATGGACCCCAGTCCGGCTCCGAATCGCGGATATCCAGCTCGATCTTGCCTTTAAATTCCGCCATCGTCAGCCTCACTCTCGTGGTGGACTTACTTGCCGAACACGGCGTGAAGACTACACCCGGGAACAAAAACCCCACCCGGCGAGCTGGGGGCACGCCCCCACAAGCGGGGGAACGCAAAACCCCCGCGACACGCGGGTCGCGGGGGGCCTTTTCCGTCTGCTCGCCGAAAGGCTACTTGGCCTTCTCGAGGATATCGACGAGCCGCCAGCGTTTGGTCGCCGACATAGGACGCGTTTCCATCAGCGAGACGCGGTCGCCGATGCCGGCGGCGCTGTTCTCGTCGTGCGCCTTGACCTTCTTGGTGGTCCGGATGATCTTGCCGTACAGCGGGTGCCGCATGCGGTCTTCCAACTCCACGACGATGGTCTTCTGCATCTTGTCGCTCACCACGTAGCCGATGCGTGTCTTGCGCCGGCCGCGCGGCTTCGGGGTGGCCGGAGTGTTCTTGGGGCCCTTGTCTTTCGGCGCAGCGTCTTTCGGCGCAGTGGCCTTGGGCGCAGCGGCCTTCGGTGCAGCCTTCTTAGGGGCTGCCTTCGTCGTTTTGGTGGCGGCTTTCTCGCCGGTGTTAGCCTCTGCCATCACGATTCCTTCTCATCGGAGCCACCGGGACCAGACGCCAGGCCCAGTTCTCGTTCCCGCAGCACCGTGTAGATGCGTGCAATTTCCTGACGCACGGTGCGGAGCCGGCGGTTATTGTTCAGCTGGCCGGTCGCCATCTGGAAGCGCAGGTTGAACAGCTCTTCCTTGGATTCGCGCAGGCGCTCGGCCAGCTCCTCGTCGGTGAGCTCACGCAGTTCGCCCGGCGATACTCCCACTGCCATCAGAACTGCTCCTCTCGCGTCACGATGCGTGCCTTGATCGGCAGCTTGTGGATTGCGCGGGTGAGCGCCGCCCGGGCGGTCTGCTCATTGGGGTAGCTGAGCTCGAACAGCACCCGGCCGGGTTTGACGTTGACCACCCACCACTCCGGCGAGCCCTTGCCCGACCCCATCCTGGTCTCCGCCGGCTTCTTGGTCAGCGGGCGGTCGGGGAAGACGTTGATCCACACCTTGCCGCCACGCTTGATGTGGCGGTTGATGGCGATACGAGCCGCCTCGATCTGCCTGTTGGTGACGTAGGCATGCTCGAGAGCCTGGATGCCGTAGTCGCCGAAGTTCACCTCCGTGCCACCACTGGCGATGCCGCGCTGGCGTGGATGGTGCTGCTTGCGGTGTTTTACTCTGCGGGGAATCAACATGATTCAGCTCTCCGTGCTCTGCGGTTCGGGGGCCGGCGCGTCGTCCGAAGACGTGGAAGCGGACGTACCGCTTTCTTCGCCGCCCGCGGCGCGTCCAGCTTCGGTGCTGGTCGCCGTAGTGCCCGACGCGCCGCTGCGGCGCGGACGCGTGCCCGACGGCCGCTCGCGGCGCGGCCGGTCGGCGCCCGCCGGCGCGGCGGCTGCCAATTCGCGTTTGCCACCGACGATGTCGCCCTTGTAAATCCACACCTTCACGCCGATCCGGCCGAAGGTGGTCTTGGCCTCGTACAGGCCGTAGTCGATATCGGCGCGCAGCGTGTGCAACGGCACGCGGCCTTCGCGGTAGAACTCCGAGCGGCTCATCTCGGCGCCGCCGAGACGGCCCGAGCACTGAACCCGGATGCCCTTGACGTTTGGCTGACGCATCGCCGACTGGATGGCCTTGCGCATCGCACGGCGGAACGCCACCCGGTTGCTCAACTGTTCGGCGACCCCCTGGGCCACCAATTGTGCTACCGATTCCGGGTTTTTGACTTCGAGGATGTTGAGCTGGACCTGCTTGCCGGTCAGCTTCTCCAGGTCTGCACGGATCCGGTCGGCCTCGGTGCCACGGCGGCCGATGACGATGCCGGGACGGGCCGTGTGGATGTCCACCCGGACACGGTCGCGGGTGCGCTCGATCTCCACGTCGGCGATCCCTGCGCGCTCCAGGCCGCTGGACAGCAGCCGACGGATCGCGACATCTTCCTTGACGTACTCGGAGTACTGCTTGTCGGCGTACCACCGAGACTTCCAGTCGGTGGTTATGCCGAGCCGGAAGCCGTGCGGATTGATCTTCTGGCCCACTAGTCTGAGCCTCCCTTCGCTTCAGAAGTCTCAGATGTCTTGGCGGGCGCCTTCTTTGCCGGAGCTTTCGCGGCCGCCTTGGTGGCCTCGGATGCGGCTGCGGATTTGGCAGGCGCCTTCTTGGCTGGAGCCTTGTTGGCCGGCGCCTTTTTCGCCGGAGCCTTCGCGGCGGCCTTGCTGGCCTCGGCGCGACGAGCCCTCGTCGACTTCGCCGACCGCTGATCCTTGGCGGGCCGGCTTTCAACGACCACCGTGATGTGGCTGGTTCGCCTGCGGATCCGGAACGCGCGCCCCTGGGCGCGTGGACGGATGCGCTTGGCGGTCGGGCCCTCGTCGGCATAGACCGTAGCCACCACCAACGTCGCCGGGTCCAGTCCGTCGTTGTTCTGCGCGTTGGCGGCAGCACTCGCGATCACCTTGGCCACCGGCTCGCTTGCGGCCTGCGGCGCCCAGCGCAGGATTTCCAGCGCGTCGGCCACCGACCTGCCACGCACCAGGTCGATCACCCGGCGCGCCTTTCTCGGCGACACCCGGACAAACCGCGCTATGGCAGTCGCCGACGGGAATTCAGTGGTGGTCATCGCCGTTTCGCTTTCCGGTCGTCCTTGATGTGTCCCTTGAAGGTGCGGGTCGGCGCGAATTCACCCAGCTTGTGTCCCACCATCGCCTCGGTGACGAACACCGGGACATGCTTTCGGCCATCGTGCACGGCAAAGGTGTGGCCGATGAAGTCCGGAATGATCGTCGACCGGCGCGACCAGGTCTTGATGACCTGCTTGGTGTTCTTCTCGTTCTGCACGTCGACCTTCTTGAGCAGATGGTCGTCTACGAACGGGCCCTTCTTCAGGCTGCGTGGCATAGTTGGCTACTCCTGAAACTTCCTAGCGAGAGTGCTTCTTACCGGTGCGCCGGCGTCGAACGATGAGCTTGTTGCTTAGCTTGTTCCGATGGCGGGTGCGGCCCTCGGGCTTGCCCCACGGGCTGACTGGGTGACGGCCACCGGAGGTCTTGCCCTCACCACCGCCGTGCGGGTGGTCCACCGGGTTCATGACCACACCGCGGACCGACGGGCGCTTGCCCTTCCACCGCATCCGACCGGCCTTGCCCCAGTTGATGTTTGCCTGCTCGGCGTTGCCCACCTCGCCGACGGTCGCGCGGCAGCGCACGTCGACGCGGCGAATCTCACCACTGGGCATACGCAGCGACGCGTAGCTGCCCTCCTTGCCGAGTAGCTGGATGCTCGACCCGGCGGAACGCGCCAGCTTGGCGCCACCGCCCGGCCGCAGTTCTACGGCGTGGACCAAGGTACCGGCCGGGATATTGCGCAACGGCAGGTTGTTGCCCGGCTTGATGTCGGCGTTGGCGCCCGATTCCACCACATCACCCTGCGAGAGTCCCTGCGGTGCAATGATGTAGCGCTTATCGCCGTCAAGGTAGTGGAGCAGTGCGATGTTCGCGGTGCGGTTCGGGTCGTACTCGATATGCGCGACCCTGGCGTTGACACCGTCTTTGTCGTTTCGGCGGAAGTCGACCACCCGGTAGGCGCGCTTGTGCCCACCACCCTGGTGGCGGGTGGTGATCCGCCCGTGCGCGTTGCGCCCACCGCGACCGTGCAGCGGGCGCACCAACGACTTCTCCGGCTCCGAACGGGTGATCTCGGCGAAGTCGGACACGCTGGCGCCGCGGCGACCGGGGGTCGTCGGCTTGTACTTGCGAATTGCCATGTCTAATCAGGTCTTTCTCTCACGCCCGGCTAGGCCGGCGCCCCGAACAAGTCGATCGGCTTGCTGCCCGGCGCCAGGGTGACGATGGCGCGCTTGGTGTTCTTGCGCTTGCCGAACCCGGTCCTGGTGCGCTTGCGCTTGCCCTGGCGATTGGCGGTGTTCACCGATGCGACCTTGACGGAAAAGATCTTCTCGATAGCGATCTTGATCTGCGTCTTGTTCGAATCGGGGTGCACCACGAACGTGTACACGTTCTCGTCGAGTAGCGCGTAGGACTTCTCCGAGATGACCGGGGCCAGGATGATGTCGCGGGGATCAACGATGGTCGCCATCAGGCCGAAACCTCCTCAGGGCTAGCCGTGTTGGCGGCTGTATTGGCCCCTATGTAGGCGTTGAGCGCTTCCACGCTGAACACCACGTCGTCGGCGCGCAACACGTCGTACGTGTTGAGCTGGTCCGGCGCCAGGATGTGCACGCCGGGTAAGTTGCGCACGCTTTTGACACCGGTCTCGTCGCTGCGGCCGAGGACGACCAGTACCTGCTTGCGATCTGTCAGGGTGCCCAGAAATTCCTTGGCGCTCTTGGTCGACGGGGTCTGACCGGCCAACAGTTCGGTGACCGCGTGGATGCGCCCGTTGCGTGCCCGATCCGACAGTGCCCCCCGCAACGCCGCGGCGATCATCTTCTTGGGCGTGCGCTGGGTGTAGTCCCGTGGCTTGGGACCGTGCACGGTGCCGCCGCCGGTGAACTGCGGGGCCCGCGTCGAGCCTTGCCGGGCGCGACCGGTCCCCTTCTGCCGGTAGGGTTTCCGGCCGCCGCCGCTGACGTCGCCGCGTGTCTTGGTCGAGTGCGTACCCTGTCGGGCCGCTGCCCGCTGTGCGGTGACCACCTGGTGCATCAGCGCGATATTGGCCGGAGCATCAAACAACTCGGCCGGTAGCTCGATGGTGCCGTCGACCTTGCCGTCCGGCGTCTTCACGTCTATTTTCAGGGTCTTTTGGCCCTGCGAGCCCTTTTCGGGCTTAGCTGCCATCAGTTCTCACCTCGTTTGATCGCGCTGCGGACCATGACGAGTCCACCGGTACGGCCGGGAACGGCACCCTTGATCAGTAGCACGCCGTTCTCGGCATCGACCTTGTGCACCAACAGGTTCTGTACGGTCACCCGGTCGTTGCCCATGCGGCCCGACATCCGGGTCCCCTTGAACACCCGCGCGGGGGTGGAACAGCCACCAATGGACCCGGGACGGCGGTGGACCGCTTGGGCGCCGTGGCTGGCGCCCTGCCCACGGAAGCCATGCCGCTTCATGGTGCCGGCATAGCCCTTGCCCTTGGAGGTTCCGGTCACGTCGACGTAGCTGCCGTCGGAGAAGATCTCGGCGGTCAACTCCTGGCCGACCTCGTATTCGGCCGCCGCGTCCGAGTTGTCCAGACGCAGTTCGGCCACGTGGCGACGCGGGTTGACACCAGCGGCGGTGTACTGACCGGTGAGCGGTTTGTTGACCTTGCGTGGGCTGATCTCGCCGTACGCCAACTGCACAGCGCTGTAGCCGTCGTGCTCCTGGGTGCGGATGCGGGTCACCACGTTCGGCCCCGCTTTGACCACGGTGACCGGCACTACCCTGTTGTTCTCGTCGAACACCTGCGTCATGCCCAGCTTGGTGCCCAGAATGCCCTTTCTCGCCATTGCCCTGGATCTCCTACTGGATGTTGACGTCGACGCTGGCCGGCAGATCGATGCGCATGAGGGCGTCAACGGTCTTCGGCGTCGGATCAAGGATGTCGATCAGCCGCTTGTGAGTGCGCATTTCGAAGTGCTCTCGCGAGTCCTTGTACTTATGCGGAGAGCGGATGACGCAGTACACGTTCTTTTCGGTCGGCAGCGGCACCGGACCTACGACGCTGGCACCGGTGCGCACAACGGTCTCGACGATCTTTCGCGCCGAGGCATCTATAGCCTCATGGTCGTAGGCCTTGAGCCTGATGCGGATCTTCTGTCCCGCCACGCTTCTCCTACCTCATTCTCACTTGAGGCCCGTGTCCGGACCTGGTGCCCCCAGCGCGCCGGACGGCCCGCCCAATCGTGGGCCGGTCTAGCGTCGCGCCGGATACTGCGCCGCTGTTTACCTGTCGTGGTCCAACCGGCCCCCGCGCTCGGGCATGTCACCCGCACGCAGCCTTCTCCGCGGCCAAAATTAGTCGCGGACAAGGATGAGACCGGACGCGCCCGTGTGGGCGCTGGTCGTATGCCCGACCAGGCGTAAACCTGGCGCAAGGCAACCTGAACAGTATGCCCTAATTCACGGCTCGGGCAAAATTTCGCTCCACTTGGCGAGGGTGCGGCCCGCGATCACCGCTCTCACCCGACAGTAAGGTTTGTCGTCACGACCGGTCCTGGCGCCATTCACGCCCGATTCGGGCGAGTCGGTTCATGTCAGTGGACCGTTATTTCTGGAGATATCCAGTTGATAGTTCGACGGACGTCTGAGGATTCGTCACCTGGTCACGCTGTCGATTTGGCCGCTACGCGCCACACCGTTCCTGATCGCTTTGGCTGACACCGGCACCGCACCAATAAGGATTGCCGCCCTGCCATCCTGGGAAGCCCTTCAACACCGTGGCCTTGAGCAGGCCGGGCGCCTGCCAAATCAGCTGGATCGAGTCGCCCACGGCCGTCGACGGACCCGTGCTGGGGTTAACCGAGGTTGTCTGGCCGTTGTGTAGGCCGTAGCTCACCCCGGTGACCGTGAGCGTTAGCTGCGTGTCATCGCCGGACACGACCCCCAGCGTGTCGGTTTCGGAGCAGGCGGCCTGGGGTCCTGCGCTGCACGGGCCCATGCCCAGGCTCGAGGCGATGGTGGCCGTCGTCGGGGTGATGTCCATGGTCGCATCGTGGACCTGCCAGTGGCCCACGAAGCGGGCGCTGGCCGTCGCCGTGCTGGTTGTCGATGGTGCCGCCGTAGTTGACGAGCTGGCCGTAGTCGAGGACGTGCCACCGCCAGACGTAGTCTTCGAGCACCCCGCCGTGCCTACCGTAATCACCGTCGCGGTGATGGCGGCCACCCATCCGAGCTTCACCATCGAGGTGTTTGCTGTCATCCGGCTCTCCCTTCAGAACCGATAGGGATATGCCTCAAAGAGGGCTACGCTTACGCCGCAGCGTCGTCGCAGCCGTTGACTATACAGGAGGGCAACATGAACACCGCTTCGAAACTGACCGCCACGTTGGTCGGCGCGGCGGCGGTCGTGGCCTTCGTCGGCTGCTCACATTCCCACACGACCACCAGTTCCGGCACACCAACCGCTTCCACCACGACCACTGCCGCATCCGCGTCGCCGTCAAGCACCTCCCCTGCCTCACCGACGCCCGGAGCCGGGTCGCACGGGTCGGCCGGCGGCATCGACGTCACCATCACCGCACCGGGGCCCACGACGGTCCGGCCGGGTGGGCCGCCTATCCCGTTCAGCGTCACGCTGGTCAACACCACTGCCGCCAGCCTCTCCCAAGTGGGCTTGGTGGTATCCCTGGGCCACTGCTCGTGCAACCCGTCCGGCGCCGCCATGATGCCCGCCGGGTCTATGCAGATGCTTAGCTCCGACACCAACACGTGGGTGACGGTGCCGTACGTCGCCGAAGGGACCGGGATGGATTTCCTCGCCCAACCGCTCCTCGCGCCGCTCACGCTCGCTGGGGGTCAGAGCATCACTTATCAACTCCAGTTCCAGCTCAACGCCAACCAGGGCTTCACCGTCGGCAAAGGCGACTCCGCCATCGACGTGACGACGACCAACGTCACCAATAACACCCCGCTGGGTGTTAGCCCCACGGCATCGCTGCCTATCTCCGTCGAGCCATAACCGCGGCGCAGGCAGGCGCTAAGGGTCCCCAGGGGACCAACTGTCTGCGCTCAGCACGACCGCGTTCCTATCGGCGATGCACGCTCCTACCATCACGTTGACCGTGATCGTGGGCGTCGCGGCGTTGTACAGCCAGCAAGAAACGCTCATTCTCGGCAGTGCAGAGTCTTGATTCGTTGCGAAAACTGCTTAATGACAATCGATCCGCCGTGCGGAATCACTGCACGAACTCTGCGGCGCGGTGCGCCAGCATCACGATAGTTGCGTGCGGACCGCGGCTGGTGATCACCGGCAGGATGGACCCGTCGATCACCCAGAGCTTCTCGATGCCGTGGACCCGACACCGATGATCAACGACCGCAAGCGGGTCACCGTCGATGCCCATCGGCGCGCTACCACACAGATGTTGCGACGTCGACCACACGTTCGGACCGACATGCGTTGTGGAACCGCATAATTCGCGCGCCAATTCGCTGCCTTGACGCAGGTCCGCGACATCGGCGGGCTCACTGTCGTAGCGGTGCTCGATGCGGGTCGGCACCCGGGGATCGGGCGAGACCAACGTGATGCGTCCACGAGCCCGCGGTTGCATGAGCGCCACCCCGATATGCGGCCAGTCGGGATGTCCCGGGGTACCGTCCCCGGTCATCGCTACGAAGCCACCTGTGTAGGGCCGGATCTCGATGCCATCGGAGGTGCTCAGCACCACCTCCAACACCGGCCGTTCGACAGCCACGGCCCAGCTGGTCGGCAGCACCCATTCGGGGTGGTCGCTGCATCCCATGCCAACCGGCAGTGCCACTACCGGTTCGATGCCAGCGGACCGCAGCATGGCCTCCGCACCGACACCCGACAGCATCAGCAGATGCGCCGACTGAATCGCCCCGGCGCACAGCACAATTCGATCAGCGGTTAGGGTTAGCGGACCCCCCGGGCCGACCGCGTCGACACCCACCGCGGTTGCGGCGGAGAAACGCAGCCGCAGTGCCCGCGTCTGCGCCAGCAGTGTCAGGTTGGGACGCGCCAGCGCGGGTATCAGATAGCCGGCGCCCGTGCTGGTGCGCACGCCGTCAACGATGTTGAGCGGGACCGCGCCCACACCCGAGGGCATTTCCGGCCCGACATCGTTGAGGTCGGTGATCCACGGAAAACCCGCGCGCTGGGTAGCGGCTAAAAAGCTTTCGGTGGCACCCGTCATTTCGCGGGTTCGACGAACCCGGATGGGGCCGCTGTCCCCGTGGGCGGGGGTATCGAAATCCAGGTCGGTCTCGATAGCCCGAAAGTGGTCGAGGACGTCAGACCATGCCCAGCCGGGTATCTTGCTGCGGTCGAAGTCCCCGGGCAGCCCGCGGCAAAAGTAGCCGCCGTTGACGGCACCGGAGCCGCCGACCGTCGCTCCGCGCACGATTGGCGACTGGCGAGCCGGTCGATCGGTGAGCTTCGTCAGATATCGCTGGACCAGCGGGCTGCCCGCGCCGATCGGCAGTTGCAAGCCATTGGCAGTCTGCGCCAGCAACCCCGGATCGGTGAGCCCGGGACCGGCCTCGAGGACGGTCACGGCACAGCTGGAATCGCTGGAAAGACGTTCGGCAACAACCGATCCGGCACTGCCGGCACCGACGATCAGCACATCGCTGTGCGGAACGGCTGTGGTCAAGGCGGCGGCTAAGTCCGAATCTGCGGTTTGAGCGCGCGGACGTTACGTTCGCGCAACACACCCCACCACAGCCCGATGCCGTAGGCAAGGTCATCGACACGCTTCAGCAACAGGTAGGTCAGCAGTCCGATCGGTTCGGCATCGTCGCCGGTGGCATCCCTGCGGCTAAGCCAGTCCACCACGCCGTCCATGACGGCCGCGATCAGCACGACCCGCCTACAGTGGCGCGATATTATCGCCGCCAGCAAAGCCAACGGCCAGTAATGCCGGCAAATGGCCGATGCCAGTTGCAGCGCCGCTGACCACAGGCCGCCGGTGGCGACCGCGACAATATCCCGCAACGACGTCTCGGAGCTGCGCATGGCTCTGGCGATCCGGCGACCCGTCAGGAACGCGACCACCAGCGACGCCAGCTGACCGATGCTGGTCCCGAGGGCCACGAGAATCCACACCATCAGTGCCCAGCCGGAGATCACCACCGGGGCGGTCTTGTCCGGGTGACGCACAGACAGCGGAGCCGCCGAGCCGCCATAAAAGGCCTTGCGCGCAAGCCAATCCCGGAGCTGTGTGCGGTGATCGTGGGCGACCAGCGCAATTGGTTCATAGCGCAGCCGGGCGCCTGCCTCGACAAGCCGCCAGCACAGGTCCACGTCCTCGCCGGACTGCAGGGTCTCGTCGAACCCGCCGACGTCACGAATGGCCGACCTGCGACAAATGATCGCGGCGCTGGGAACATAGGACACCGTGCTGTGGGGTAGCACCGGCGCCTCTCGCTGACCGAGGTCCAGTGACGAGTGCACCGCCTCATAGCGAGCCACCGCATTCTCGCTTTGCGACAGACCGACGATGCGCGGTGCGACCAGGGCGACGGTCGGATCGCAGAAGTGCCCCAGCAGCGCCTCCAGCCAGCCCCGCCGTGGCGCGACGTCAGAATCCATGAATGCGACGAAGTCGGTGGTACAGGCGGCCAGACCGGTATTGCGCGCCGCCGCCGGCCCCTTGCTGCGGGGGTGGCGCACCACTTCGAGATCGCAGTGTGCGCCGATGAAGTCCTGCGGCTCAATTGGGCGCGTCGAACCGTCGTCGACCACGATGACGCGTAACCCGCGCAGCGAACTCACCAAACGGCGCGCACCAGAAGTGTTGTCCCGCACCGGAATCACCACGGTTACGTCACGATGTGACGGGCCGCCCGCGGGCCGGGGATGCGCCACCGTGGCGTCCAGCAGGGTGCGCGCCAGTTGGGCACTGACCTCGTCACGTACCTTCAGCCGGCCATCGGACAGCATGTCTTGGGCGGCGGGAGCCAACCTCAGCAGTCGGGTTGGTGAGCCACCAAGCAGGGCCGAGCCGTCACCGAGAACCCGCACGCGGCGATCGACCTGAACGGCGAACCCGTCAGGCAGTCGAGTCTGAGTCATGTCAGCATCCCGTCGGGACGGGGCCACCACCGCGCGACTCGGCGTACACACCCGTCGACCATCTCCACGAAGATGCGCTTGCCCTCGCCCGCGGTCGCGGTCGTGGGGTCCCCCAATACGCCCACCCGGCTGACCGCCGCGACTCCCCCGCGGCGCATGGACGGGAGCAATTCGGGCAATGGCGCGCCGTTACCGACGAGCCACCGGTCGGTGAGCACATCGGCCGGCGAAATATGCAGCAACACTGATGTTTCGGTATGGCCGGCGTGAGCGTCGCCGCCGACAGCGGTGCACGGGCACCACCCGACGTCACGGCCCTCGGCGCGGAGTCTGGTCACCGCGCGGTTCAACGCATCCACATTGCCGCCGTGGCCATTGACCAAGACCAGGCGCTCAGCCCAGCAGGCGGCCGACCTCGCGTACTCCACCAGCAACCCCGTCAGGGCTTCGGTCCCGATGGAGATGGTCCCGGCGAAGCTTTGATGCTCACCGCTGGCGCCATAGGCGATGGCCGGAGCCACCAGCCATGCTTGCCCGAGCCGGGCCGCAGCGCCGCGGGCGACTGCGGTCGCGATCCGGGTGTCGGTGTCCAGCGGCAAGTGCGGACCGTGCTGCTCGGTGGATCCCAACGGGATCAATAGTGACGGCGGCATGCTTGACAGCTGGCTCGACGTCGCACTCCCCAATTCGCCGCGTACGGGCACTCGCCGATGGTAGGCCGAATTCACCTGGTGTGCACCGATTGTTGAACCTTCCATTGAAATTTCTTCTTGCTAGACGTTTGGTGAGTTGAAATTAGGCTCGTCCGCCACGATTGCCACGTCTGTACCACGATTTCGCCGACGTCAATTTCGACCGCGGGGCCCCTCGGCTAGCGATCCACGGAAGGTGCACCGAGTGCCCGGACAAATCCAGCCGGAACCAGGATGTCGTCTTGGCTGAGGTCGTGGACCGAGGCATGCCCCAGACCCATCAGCGCCGAGTCGATACCCCCGCGCAGGATGTCGAGGACGTTTTCGACACCGGGTTGGCCGGCCGCGGCGAGGCCCCACAGGTACGCGCGGCCGATCATCACCGCACGGGCCCCCAGCGCCACCGCCTTGACCACATCGCTCCCGCGCCGGATGCCGCCGTCCAGCAACACCTCGATCTGGTCGCCGACCGCCGCCGCCACCGCGGGCAGGGCGCGAATCGTCGCAGGCGTGCCGTCCAGGTTGTTGCCGCCGTGGTTCGACACCGATATCGCCGAAACACCGGCATCCACTGCTCTTTTGGCATCGTCGACCCGCATCACTCCCTTGAGCATGAACGGTCCGCCCCACAGTTCGCGTAGCCAGGCGATGTCTTCCCAGGTCGGCGGCGGTGTGCCCATCCACTCCCCATAGGCGGCGAAGAAGGGTGGGCCGGGTTCGCCGCGGCGACCCTGGTTGGGCACCCGCAGGTCCGGTGGCCGCAGCGTCTTGCCGTACTTCCACAGCCAGCGCGGCTTGAAGACCGCCTCCGGGGACAACCGCAGGATGGTCCGCAGGTTCATCTCCTCGGGGATCTGGGGGCTACCCCAGTCCCGCCCGTGCGAGAAGCTCCAGTCGGTGGTGACGATCAAGCCGACCGCGCCGGCCCGACGGGCCCGTTCGACGCGCTCGGCGATCGCGTCGCGGCCGCCCAGCCAGTACACCTGGAAGAAGAGCTTGGGGTTGGCGGCGACGACCTCTTCGATCGGCTTGCTGGCGAACGAGGACAAACCCATCGCGGTCCCCCGCGCCGCCGCGGCACGCGCGACGGCGACCTCACCGTCGGGATCGACCGCCTGCACACCCGTCGGCGAAATGATTACCGGAAGTGAAATTTCTTGCCCCATAGCGGTGGTCGACAAATCACGCTTTTCCACCGCACCAACAACGTGCGGCGCAAAACCGAGTTCGCTGAAGGCTTCGACATTGTCGGAAACCGTGATGCCCTTTTCGCTGGCCGCAACCAGCGCGGAGTAAACCGATTTCGGCAGCCGTCGTCTGGCGCGTTGCTGGGCGATGGCGACCGTTTCGAACCATTCGTCCGCCATGACTAGACGGGGCTTTCGTTGCACAACCTGGCCGGCGCCTGCGCCCGGGGTCTCACAGACAGGGTCAGGGGCACCGGTTCGCGGACCCGTCGCCCATGGGAGTGGTCGACCCGCGGCCGCGGCGTGTTACGTTCGCGCTCCAGCGCCGAAGCGCTGTGCCCCTGCACGCATTCGGGATCCGGTCCGTCCAACGGTAGGCCGGTGAAGAATTTGGCCGCCATGCACCCGCCGCGGCAGCTGTCGTAGTGCCCGCAGCTGCCGCAGGCGCCCGCGGACTGGGGTTCGCGCAACTCACGAAATAACGGGGCGTGCTTCCAGACGTTGTTGAAACCACCGTCGGACAACACGTTTCCCCCTAGGAAGCGGTCGTGGATGGCGAACGGGCAGGCGTATACGTCGCCCACCGGGTCGATGAGGCACACCACCCGGCCGGCTCCGCACATGTTCAGACCGGCAAGGGCGCCGGACTGCCCGAGTGGTGACAGGTGGAAGAAGGAGTCGCCGGTCAGCACTCGCTCACCTTTGGCGACCAGCCAGTCGTAGAGCTGAACTTGTTGGGCGGCGTTGGGATGCAGGTCTTCCCAGACATCTGCGCCCCGGCCCGACGGCCGTAGCCGGGTAATCCGCAGGGTGGCACCGTAACGGCTTGCCAACGCAGCGAACTCGTCGAGCTGGTCGACGTTGTGCCGGGTGACCACCACCGAGACCTTCGCATCTGAGAAGCCCGCCGCCGCGAGATTTTCCAGCGCGCGCACCGCCATCGCGTAGGACCCGGCGCCGCGGACGGCGTCGTTGACCTCGGCGGTGGCTCCGTCCAGCGAAATCTGAACATCTACGTAGTCACTGGCCGCCAACCGCGCGGCGACCTCGCGGGTGATCCGGACCCCGTTGGTAGAGAACTTCACGCCAACGTGGTGGGCGGTGGCGTAGTCCACCAGCTCCCAAAAGTCCGGGCGCACCGTCGGTTCCCCGCCGCCGATGTTGACGTAGAACACCTGCATACGTTCCAGCTCGTCGATGATGTCCTTGCATTGGCGGGTGGACAACTCGCGGGGATCGCGCTTGCCCGAGGACGAAAGGCAGTGCACGCAAGCCAAATTGCACGCGTACGTCAGCTCCCAGGTCAGGCAGATGGGTGCATCCAGCCCACGTTCGAACTGCTCGACCAGACCCGGGATTCTGCTTGCGATCGGCGCCGTCATCTATTCTCCTTGGGAGCCTCTTGGGCCACCAGCATATTGGAATCGGCCAGGACACCTAGCGCGTGTAAGTACGGACCCTGCCCCGGATCGTCCACCCCCGCGGCGCGGCAGGCGGACCGGACATCGGGATGATCGGCCAGCGACTGCACCACCGTGAGGATGGTGCGGTTTTTCAGAAACGACAGCTTCCGGGTGCCGAAGTGATAGAGCAGCGCGCCAAAAGGCTCCGGCCGAACCGCCACCTGTGGGTGCAACCGCCAGCCGCGATCAGGGTCGAACGAGCCTGGAGCCCGGCGAGCCTGCGCGCGCGCAGGCACGCTCAGTAGACCCCGCACATTCCGTCGATGGACACCTCTTCAACCAGGGTCTCGGTGACGAGCTCGGTGTCGGTCGCGGTCTCGGTCTCGTGGTCCATCTGAATTGGCCTTTCTTCAACACTCGACAATGATCGGTCGATCTGGACACAATATGGCATCGAGTGCCGCAATGGAAGGGGCGGGTCTGATGTTGTCGCAGTCCCGGGTGGGCCGGCGCCGCACGACGACGCCGGACCACATCACCGACGTTGCCATCGAGTTGTTCACCGCTCGGGGGTTCGCCGAGGTGAGCGTCGACGATGTCGCGCATGCGGCCGGCATCGCGCGCCGCACGCTGTTCCGCTATTACGCGTCCAAGAACGCGATTCTGTGGGGCGACTTCGCCGCCCACCTCGCACACCTGCAAGGGCTGCTGGACAACGTCGACCCCCGGGTTCCGCTGGGCAAGGCCCTGCGTGCGGCGCTGCTGGCGTTCAACACCTTCGACGAGTGCGAAACGGCGAGGCACCGCCAGCGCATGCGGGTGATCCTGCAAACCGCTGAGCTGCAGGACTATTCGATGACGATGTACGCCGGCTGGCGTGAAGTGATGGCCGGCTTCGTGGCCCGCCGACTGGGCGTCAGGACGAGCGACCCACTGCCCCAGACCGTCGCATGGACGATGCTCGGGGTCGCCTTGAGCGCCTACGAGCACTGGCTGGGCGACGAATCCGTCACGTTGCCCGAAGCGCTCGCAAGCGCGTTCGACATCGTCGGCGCCGGGCTCAACGGGCTGGACGCATGAACACCGATCACCTGGTGCATACCCTGCGGTCGCAGGGGCGCTTCTGCGGCGGCTCCGGCTCCCCGATGTACGACGAGCTGTTCGAGCTCGTGGCCAAGGACGTCGAAGCCGGCGGCGTCTTCGCAATGATTTTGTCCGGCCACGAGGACGATTCGGCACGCCACGCTATGCCGCTTCGACTGCTCGGCGGCCTGCACCGGTTGGTGCTGGACGGCCGGGCGCAGGCGCTGCGCCGGTGGTATCCCAGCATCGGCGGCAGCTGGGACGCCGAGGCCGCCTGGCCCGAGATCGTACTCACCGCGCAGAGCCAGATCGACCAGCTGCGCGCGGCCCTCGATCAGCCCCCACAAACCAACGAAGTGGGCCGATCCGCTGTGCTGATCGGCGGGCTGCTATGCATTGCGAATCAGGATGGCCGCCAATTCGACTTGCCAGTAAGGCTTTTCGAGATCGGAACCAGCGCCGGACTGAACCTGCGGGCAGACCACTACCACTACCGTTATCCCGGCGGTAAGTGGGGACCGGTCGACTCGCCGGTGACCATCGACGATGCGTGGCAAGGCGAACTGCCGCCGGGCGGTACGGTGCGGATCGTCGAACGGAACGGCTACGACATCGCGCCCATCGACGTCACCGGCGCACATGGGGAAACGACCGTGCTTAGCTATGTCTGGCCCGACCAGAGCGCCCGGCTGGAGCGGCTGCGGGGTGCGATCGCGGTCGCCCGCAGTGTTCCGGCGCGGCTACACCGCCGGACCGCTGCAGATGCGGTAGCCGGCATGACCCTCGCGGACGGTGCGCTGACCGTGCTGTGGCACTCGATCACCTGGCAGTATCTGTCCGCCGACGAGCGGGCCGCGATCCGCGACGGGGTCGACGCACTGGCCGCACAGGCCGATGCCTCTTCGCCCTTCGCGCATCTCACCCTCGAGCCCGCCCGCGACGGGCCCGGCACGAGGATCAAGTTTCTCGTGCGTGCTCGTATCTGGCCGGGTGGCGAACTGCAGATCCTGGGCGAATGCCATCCGCACGGCCCGCCGGTGAATTGGCAGTAGATTTTTGCGGCGAGCGCGTCGGAGTTCGGCCCGCCACGGCGACGATAAGGGTGTGAGCGCCGCAGCGGACCACCCATCCGACGCTCGGCGCGTCCTGCTCGCGGTCTACGACGAGGCCTTGCCGGTGGTGTACGGCTACTTCGTCCGGCGCTGCGGCGATCGCGGCACGGCGGAGGACCTGACGTCGGAGACATTTCTGGCGGCGATGGATGCGGCACGCAAGAGCGACCCGCCACCGATCGCGGTCCCGTGGCTGCTCGGCGTGGCACGGCACAAGCTGGCAGATCACTATCGGCGCCGTCACGACCGGCTTACCGTGCCGGTCGCCGACTTGCCGGAACCGGTCCTTGCAGCGGTCAGCGCGGCCGACGACTGGGACGCCGAGCTGGATCGGCTGGTCGCCGAAAGCGTGCTGGCCCGGCTGACCGAGCCGCATCGCACCGTGCTGGTACTGCGCTACATGGACGACCGCACCGTCGGTGAATGCGCCGAACTGATCGGGCGCACCGTACACGCCACCGAGGCGCTACTTGTCCGGGCCCGGCGAGCTTTCAAGAACCAGTATCCGGAAGGAGGCATGTGATGGACCCACTGAGCGTGCTGCACACCGAAGACCTTCCGGTGCAACCCGATCCGGCGTTCGCCGCGCGACTACGCCAGCGCCTGGAGTCCGCATTGTCCCTGCCGTCTGGAAGTGAAGGAGTTGTCATGAGCGGCACCACTGAGGCCCTTTCCGTCTTGGCCGAGCCAACCACCGCTGACTCGGTCCCGCGCCCGGCAGCGCTGCCCTACCTGAGCGTGGCGAACGCACGTGCGGCGATCACCTGGTATGTTGATGCCTTCGATGCGGTCGTGGTCGGTGATCCAATCGTGATGGGCGATGGGCGAATTGGGCATGCGGAAATCGCTATCGCTGATGGCGTGCTGTATCTGGCCGACGAACATCCAGAACTCGGACTGAAGGCTCCTGCGCCGGGCGCGGTCTCGGTCAGCCTGATGCTGCGCGTCGCCGACACCGACGCGGCCCTGCAGAAGGCACGCGAACAAGACGCGACCGTCGAGCGCGAGATCTACGAGAACTACGGGACGCGCAACGCGACCATCATCGACCCGTTCGGCCACCGCTGGATGCTCAGCGGTCCGCTGGCTGAGTCTGTTGCCGGACCTGTTGCCGGCATCCAGCATGGCGATATCGGATACATCTCGGTGTGGACCCCTGACGCCGACCGCGCGGCCGCCTTCTATGGGCATGTCCTGGGCTGGGCATATGATCGGCAGTCGCATCAGGTAACGAATACCGAACTGCCGACCGGTATTTGGGCCAACACCGGACGGCCCACCCTGTTCTGCTGCTATGCCGTCGCCGATGTGCAAACCGCCCGCACAGCGATAGCCGAGGCGGGTGGTGTCCCGGGCGAAATTCGTCAAACCGACTACGGGGTGGTGCTGGATGCCACAGACCCACACGGCGTCGCCTTCGCGGTGCACCAGCCAATCGCCGGACGAAAGCGCCCGGAGCTCAACGGGTCCGGGCCCGGCGAGCTGTCGTATGTCACCTACGAAATGCCGGATTCTGCCGGTTTCCGCGATTTCTACAGCCGGGTGCTGGGATGGACCTTTGAGCCCGGCCGCGTCGCGGACGGCTGGCAGGTGCTGGGCGCCCACCCGATGGCCGGCGCCGCAGGCGGAAGCGAGCATCCGACCACCGTGCCGATGTGGACCGTGGCCGATATCGACGCGGCCGTCGCGCGGGTCCGCGAGGCTGGTGGCACCGTGCTGCAAGAGCCGGCCCGTCAGCCCTATGGCGTGACCGCCGAATGCATCGACGATCAGGGCGGACGCTTCTACCTGGGCGAGTTCTAGTCGAGCATCTCCGAAATCGGTGTGCCGGCGGCGATTTTGCCGCGGACCTTCATGACCTTGCCGGGCAACCCGCCGCCGACCACGCCGACCAATACACCGTCGCGTTCGTAATACGCCAGGAACTTGCGGCCGTCGTCCTCGACGAGATGGACGATGTCGGTTGCGTGCGGCTCCCCCAGACACTGGATCTTGATGTCGTATTGGTCGCTCCAGAAGTACGGGACGACCACGTTGGAGGGGGTGTCTCGCCCCAGCATCGCGGGCACCACGACACGGGCCTGCTCGGCGACGTTGCTCCAATGTTCGACGCGCGCTTGATGTCCCATCGGATTGCGCCAGGACGCGACGTCGCCGAGCGCCCACACGCTCGGTGCGCTGGTGCGTCCGGCCTCATCGCAGATCACGCCGTTGTCCACCTCGATGCCGCTGCCGTCCAGCCATTCGGTCGCCGGACGTGACCCGATACCCACAACCACCAGATCGGCCGGCACTTCCGTGCCGTCCGTCAGCACCACCGTGTCGACATGCCCTTCGCCGCGTACTTCCGCCACCCCGAGGCCGAGGCGCACGTCGACTCCCTCGTCGCGATGCAGCCGCGCCACCAGCTCACCGATCTGCTCGCCGAGCACCGCTGCCAGCGGCTGTGGTTGCGGCTCAACCAGCACGACGTCCACACCGAGGCCGCGCATGCTGGCCGCCACCTCGCAGCCGATGAAGCCGGCGCCGATGACCACGGCCCGCCGCGCGGCGGATGCGTGCTCGCGCAGCGCCATGCTTTCGTCGAACGACCGCAGCACCCGAATGCCCTCGAGATCGGGGAACGCCGGAATGCGCCGCGGCACCAAGCCGGTCGTGATCACGAGCTCGTCGTAGCCAAGCACCGTCCCGTCATCGAGGGTCACAGTCTGCTCATGGGTGTCGAGGCTGGTAGCCGCCGAACCCAGCCGCAGGGTGATGTCGTTCTCGTCGTACCAATCACGGGGTTTAAGGGCGACATCGTCAACCTCTTTGCGCAGTACTTCCTTGGAGAGCGGCGGCCGGTCGTACGGGAGATGCACCTCGTCGCTGACGATCATGATGGGACCGGTGTAGTCGGCCCGGCGCAGCTGCTCGGCGGTCCGGGCGGCTGCCAGTCCCCCGCCGACGATCACGATGCCCTTTTCGCTACTGGTCACGTGGTGTTCATACACGATCGCCGATTAGTACTTCAAGGCGCCCTTATCGACGTGAATCTGGGTGCCAGACAGCGTGCCGGAGCCGTCGCCGGCCAACCAGACAACGACATCGGACACCTCATCAGATGTCATGAAACCCTTGTACTGCAACGGCATTGGCGGAAAGCTGTGCACATAACGGGGATGCTTGGCAAATATCTGCGTCATCGGCTCCGGCTCGATCATCGGGGTGTCGACTGAATAGGGATGGATGGAGTTGACCCGGATGCCGAATTCGCCGAGCTCGATCGCCAGCGAATTGGTCAGCCCCACGAGTCCATGCTTGCTCGCCGAGTAATGGCTATTGCCCGGTGTGGCCTTCAGGCCCGCCGACGAGCTGACGATGACAATCGAACCGCCGTTGCCGGCATCGATCATCGCTGGCACCGCGGCACGCAGGGTGCGCCATGTGCCCGTCAAGTTGACCCCGATGACGGTGTCCCACTGTTCATCGGTGAGTTCCCAGAGCCGGCCCCAGCCCAGCACGCCGGCATTGGCCACCAGGATGTCGAGCCGGCCGAACTGCTCGACGCCATCGGCCACCAGCTGCCGCAGCGCCGCGTCATCGCGGATGTCCGCTTCGCGGGCCAGCACCTTGCGGCCCTCGGCTTCCACCAAGCGGACTGTCTCGCTCAGGTCCTCCGGGGTGGCCGGCGTGTAGGTCAGAGTGCTGGACACCGGCGCGCAGATATCCAGCGCGACGATGTCGGCACCTTCCCGGGCCAGCCGCACCGCGTGCGACCGCCCCTGGGCACGGGCGGCGCCGGTAATAAATGCCACTCGTCCTCGCAGTGATCCATTCTGTCCAGCCACGACTGACAGGCTAGCAGCGAAACTGAAACGTGTTCTAGTTGGCCTGTAGTTGTGGCGAGCGCTAGATTTCGGAGATGATCTGGGCCCGTCGGGCGGTGTATTCCTGTTCGGTCAAAGCCCCGCTGGTGCGCAGCGTCTCCAACTCTTGAAGCCGCTGGGCGATCGACACTTGCGGCGCGGCGACCGGTGCCGGCTGGGCAGCCGGTCGCGCTTGTTGCTCGGCCGCGCGGCGCACCACCGCTTGGACCTGCTGACGCAGAGCCGGGTTCGATCGAATGTCGACCATCCGGTTGAGCGGAATGTTGTTGGCCTTCAGGATCTGCAGGATCTCCATCAGCGGGCCGGCTTGCCCACTCAGGTCGTAGGTCCTGTTGTCTTCGGCCAGGGTGAACTGCGCGGGCACCAGCCCGTTGACCAAAGCGCTTCGTTCCCAGTCGATTTGGTATTGCTGGGTGGTGGGGTTAACCAGGACGACGAGTTTGCGTGCGGTGAGGTTGCCCAGCCGGGTGACGCTGGCGATCACCCGGTCTTGACTGTCAAACGGAACAAACCCCGGTCCGGAGATGTGCAGGTCCACCTTCACCAGTGGTTGGTCGTTGATCCGGGTTCCCGTCTCGGTGAGCCCGGTGATTTGCGCGAGCGCCAGCACCCCGTGCTGTTCGAGCTCCGCCCGTTTGGCGGCGGATTTCGCCCCAAAGTTGGCCAACCAGAGCGCGATCAGCACGTCAGCGACGGTGATGAGCAGACCGACATAAAACATCCACTGCAGCAGGCTCTCCTGCCCCAAAACAAAGTAGACGACCAAGAATATGGGCCCTACCAGCCCGCCGCACAGCAAAACCAGTAACTGTGCCTTCACATAACGCGCCAACACGTGTCCGCTCCTTGCCTCGCCGGGAAGTTGCCGTCAGACTAGCGCCCGCACTGGCGCTACCGATCACATATTTGGCGGGTTAGACAAGCACCAGGCCCGGATCGCCGAAACGTCGGCAATCCGGGCCTGGTGATGAATCCGGTTAGCGCAACCTACTTGACGATCTTGGTGACCCGGCCGGCGCCGACCGTACGGCCGCCTTCACGGATCGCGAATCGCAGGCCCTCGTCCATGGCGACGGGCTGGATCAGCTTCACCGAGATGACGGTGTTGTCGCCGGGCATCACCATCTCGGTGCCCTCCGGCAGCGTCACCACACCGGTCACGTCCGTGGTGCGGAAGTAGAACTGCGGACGGTAGTTGTTGAAGAACGGCGTGTGCCGGCCGCCCTCGTCCTTGGACAGGATGTAGACCTGGCCCTCGAACTCGGTGTGCGGCGTGGTGGTGCCGGGCTTGATGACGACCTGGCCGCGCTCGACGTCCTCACGCTTGACACCACGCAGCAGCAGCCCGACGTTGTCGCCGGCCTGACCCTGGTCGAGCAGCTTGCGGAACATCTCCACACCGGTGACCGTGGTCTTGGTCGTCGTCGGACGGATGCCGACGATCTCGACTTCCTCGTTCACGTTGACCACGCCGCGCTCCACACGACCGGTGACCACGGTGCCACGGCCGGTGATGGTGAAGACGTCCTCAACGGGCATCAGGAACGGCTTGTCCGTCTCGCGGACCGGGTCCGGAATCGACTCGTCGACCGCGTTCATCAGCTCCTCGACGGACTCGACCCACTTCGGGTCGCCCTCGAGCGCCTTCAGCGCCGACACTCGAATCACTGGAGCTTCCTCGTCAAACTCTTGGTTCGCCAGCAGCTCGCGGACCTCCAGCTCGACGAGCTCCAGCAGCTCCTCGTCGTCAACGGCGTCGGCCTTGTTCAGCGCGACCAGGATGTAAGGCACGCCGACCTGACGGGCGAGCAGCACGTGCTCGCGAGTCTGCGGCATCGGGCCGTCCGTGGCGGCGACCACCAGGATCGCGCCGTCCATCTGGGCAGCGCCGGTGATCATGTTCTTGATGTAGTCGGCGTGGCCCGGGGCGTCGACGTGAGCGTAGTGCCGCTTGTCGGTCTGGTACTCCACGTGCGCGATGTTGATGGTGATACCGCGCTGACGCTCTTCGGGCGCGTTGTCGATCTGGTCGAATGCCTTCGTCTCGTTCAGATCGGGAAACTTGTCATGCAGGACCTTGGTGATAGCCGCGGTCAGTGTGGTCTTGCCGTGGTCAACGTGACCGATGGTCCCGATGTTGACGTGGGGCTTGGTCCGCTGGAACTTCGCCTTCGCCACTTTGTGTCCTCCTGGACTTGTTGGTGCTTATTAATAGCAGTGTTGATGTTTCAGTTGTGCCGCGGTAGTAACCGGGTCAGCTTACTCGTAAGGAACCTTTTACTCGCCCGTCGCCTTCGCGATGATCTCCTTCGACACGTTCGTCGGCACTTCGGCGTACGAGTCGAACACCATGGAGTAGTTCGCCCGGCCTTGAGTCTTGGACCGCAGGTCGCCGACATAGCCGAACATCTCCGACAGCGGCACGTGCGCCCTGACCACGCGTGCCCCGCCGCGCTCCTCCATGGCCTGGATTTGGCCACGGCGGGAGTTCAGGTCGCCGATCACATCGCCCATGTAGGTCTCGGGCGTGGTGACCTCGACGGCCATGATCGGTTCCAGGATCACCGGCTGCGCTTGCGCCGCCGCTTTTTTCATCACGTGCGAACCGGCGATCCTGAACGCCATCTCCGACGAGTCGACGTCATGGTAGGCACCGTCGAGCAGGGTGACCTTCAGGTTCACCAGCGGGTAGCCGGCCAGGACACCGTACTGCATGGCGTCTTGCGCACCGGCATCCACCGACGGGATGTACTCGCGCGGGATGCGGCCGCCGGTGACCTTGTTCTCGAACTCGTAGGTGGCGCCGTCTTCGCCGTGGAATGGCTCGAGGGAGATGATGACTTTCGCGAACTGGCCCGAGCCGCCGGTCTGCTTCTTGTGGGTGTACTCGACGCTTTCCACCTTGCGGCGGATCGTCTCCTTGTACGCCACCTGCGGCTTGCCGACGTTGGCCTCGACCTTGAATTCGCGGCGCATCCGATCCACCAGGATGTCCAGGTGCAGCTCGCCCATCCCGCCGATCACGGTCTGGCCGGTCTCCTGATCCAGGTGCACCTTGAAGGTCGGATCCTCTTCGGCGAGCTTCTGGATCGACAGGCTGAGCTTCTCCTGGTCGCTCTTGGTCTTCGGCTCGATGGCCACCTCGATCACCGGCGCGGGGAACGTCATCGACTCGAGCACGACCTGCTTGTTCGGATCGCTCAAGGTGTCACCGGTGGTGGTGTCCTTGAGGCCGATCACCGCATAGATGTGACCCGCCGACGCGGTCTCCACCGGGTTTTCTTTGTTGGAGTGCATCTGGAACAGCTTGCCCAGACGCTCCTTCTTGCCCTTGGTCGCGTTGATGACCTGGGCGCCGGAGTCGACCTTGCCCGAGTACACCCGGATGTAGGTCAGCTTGCCGAAGAACGGGTGGGTGGCGATCTTGAAAGCCAGCGCCGCGAACGGCTCGGCGGTTGTCGCGTTCCGCACCACCTCTTCGTCCTCTTTGCCGGGCACGTGCCCGATCGCGGGCGGAACGTCCAGTGGCGACGGCAGGTAGTCCACGACGGCGTCAAGCATCGGCTGCACGCCTTTGTTCTTGAACGCGCTGCCGCACAGCACCGGGTAGATCTCGCTGGCAATCGTGAGTTTGCGGATCGCACCCTTGATCTCGTCGATAGTGAGTTGCTCGCCGCCGAGGTACTTCTCCAGCAACTCCTCATCGGTCTCTGCGACGACCTCGAGCAGCTTGGTGCGGTATTCCTCTGCCTTCTCTGCCAGCTCGGCCGGGATCTCGACGGTGTCATAGGTCTCGCCCAGCTTCGTCTCGCCGCGCCACACCTTGGCGTTCATCTCGACCAGGTCGACGACGCCTTCGAAATCGGCCTCGGCGCCGATCGGCAGCTGGATCGGTACGGCGTTGGCTCCGAGCCGCTCCTCCATCGTCTTTACGGAGAAGTAGAAGTCGGCGCCAATCTTGTCCATCTTGTTGACGAAGCAGATGCGCGGGACGTCGTACTTGTCGGCCTGTCGCCACACCTGCTCGGACTGCGGCTCGACACCCTCCTTGCCGTCGAACACGGCTACGGCGCCGTCTAGCACCCGCAGGTTGCGTTCCACCTCGACGGTGAAATCAACATGCCCAGGCGTGTCAATAATGTTGAGCTGGTTGTCTTTCCAGAACGTGGTGGTGGCGGCGGAGGTGATGGTGATTCCCCGCTCTTGCTCCTGTTCCATCCAGTCCATGGTGGCGGCGCCGTCGTGGACCTCACCGATCTTGTAGTTGATGCCGGTGTAGTACAGGATTCGCTCGGTGGTCGTGGTCTTGCCGGCATCGATGTGCGCCATGATGCCGAAGTTGCGGACCTTGCTCAGGTCGGTCAGCACGTCCTTCTGTGCCACAGAAGTCTTCCCACTCTTTCGGTTGCTTAGTTGCTATCTTTCGCGGTCGGTTTGCGCCCGGCCTCGCCCCAATGTCGCCGCCTTCGCGGCTCCGGGACGCCGCGCACTGCTCTACCAGCGATAATGTGCAAAGGCGCGGTTCGCTTCGGCCATCTTGTGGGTATCCTCACGTCGCTTGACGGCGGCTCCGAGGCCATTGCTGGCATCCAAGATCTCGTTTGCCAGCCGCTCGATCATGGTCTTCTCCCGGCGTTGCCGCGAGAAGCTGACAAGCCACCGCAGTCCCAGCGTGGTTGACCTGTCCGGACGCACCTCCACGGGCACCTGGTACGTCGCACCGCCGACGCGGCGGCTGCGCACCTCTAGGGCCGGCTTGACGTTGTCCAGTGCCCGCTTGAGGGTGATGACCGGATCGGTGCCGGTCTTGTCGCGGGCTTGCTCGAGCGCACCATAAACAATGCGCTCGGCCAGCGATTTCTTCCCCTTCAACAGAACTTTGTTCACCAGCTGGGTGACCAGCTGCGACCCGTAGACGGGGTCGTTGACCAATGGACGCTTGGGCGCGGGCCCCTTGCGCGGCATCAGCTCTTCTCCTTCTTGGCGCCGTAGCGGCTGCGAGCCTGCTTGCGGTTCTTGACACCCTGGGTGTCGAGGGACCCGCGGATGATCTTGTACCGCACACCGGGCAGGTCCTTCACACGGCCCCCACGCACCAACACCATCGAGTGCTCCTGCAGGTTGTGGCCTTCGCCGGGAATGTACGCCGTGACCTCGACCTGACTCGTCAGCTTCACACGCGCTACCTTCCGAAGCGCCGAGTTCGGCTTCTTCGGAGTGGTGGTGTACACGCGAGTGCATACGCCACGACGCTGCGGGCTGCCCTTCAGAGCCGCGGTCTTGACCTTGCCGATCTTGTCCCTGCGACCCTTGCGGACCAGCTGCTGAATGGTTGGCATCTACCGGCTTTCTGTGTTCGATGTCTTGTTAACGTCTTGCAAGTCTCTGTACTGCAGTTACGCCCCGCCGCACTACCCCGCGGCCGGGTGTGTCGCACACACTCGGCACCGGAGGCATCCGTTGCATCGTGGACATGCGAATTAGCCCGGCATCCGTTTCCTTACGTCAGGCGCCGTAAGCCGCCAGGCACGAGCAACCACAATACCCGCCGCCGGTCTGGCAGGTCAAAGCGACGCCGGGACTCGCCACCCGACCCGAATGGGCGGGTTGCGTCCAGGCCCTTTCGGTCGTCTGACGTCGGCTTTATCTCTGCTTCAGGTCTGCCTGGCACCACCGGGTGCGGTGCGCATGTCCAAGCTGGCCGCCAGCCGCAGCACCATGTCGGAGAACACCACGTCGGTGTCGATGTCGTCCATCACGCCGGTCATTTCCAGCAACACGAACCCGTGCATTGCCGACCAGAACTCAAGTGCAGCATGGAAGGCCTCCTCGCCGTCGAGACCGTACGAGGACAACACAGCGATCACCGGTGCGGCCGCGCCCCTGGTCGCGGCGGTGTACTCCGGGTCATCACCGCCCAACGGCATCCGGGTGAACGCCGAGTACCGACCGGGGTGGTGACGCGCATAGCTGCGGTAGGCACCGGCCATGACCAGCACGGCGTCATCCCGTGCGCGCCCCTCACCCACCCGGTTCAGCATCGTGATGATGTCGTCGATCACCCGCATCCGCACGGCGCGGCGCAGATCCTCCAGGCTGTCGACATGGTTGTACAGCGACGGCCCCTTGGTCCCGAGCTGCGTCGCCAGCGCATTGATGGTCAGCGAGTCCCAGCCCTCGCGGTCCAGGAAGGTAAGTGCGCCATCGACGATGCCGTCGCGACTCAGCTTGGCCGGACGGGCCGCTGATTTGCCCGCACGCTGACGTCCACCCGCTGACGGCGGTTCCGGCTGAGCTGCCATGGGATCGCCCTTCGGTTGCGATGACCGCTTCTCGGTGGACTTTGCTGCAGCTAATGACTCTAGTTGACTTGGGCGTGAAACAACCGCGCCAGACCCGGAGTGGCGGCGCGGTGCTGGACCGAAACACGCGGTAGTTAGGTCCACCAAATGCAAATAACCTGTTCATCGCGCAGGCGAATACACGTAGGCTTTTTCGAGGCTCAGCCGAGCCAGATCACCCGCGAGAGCGAAGGGGGCCGGCGGTGAAATGGACGAGCGTTGCCGGGCCGCTCGCTACCTGTGTCGTCACCCTCGTTGCTAGCCCAGCCGCGCCCCCGCCGACCGCGCACGCCAAGAATGGCGACACCCACGTCATAGGCCAGGGCATCGAGCAGGTGCTGGACTGTAACGACGCCACCCTGCTGGTCAACGGCACGCAGAACACCGTCACCGCGAAGGGAAACTGCTGGGCGGTGACGGTCATGGGCTCGTCCAACACCGTCGTCGCCGACTCCGTGACGCACGACATCACCGTCTACGGCTACGACGAGACGGTGTTCTTCCACAACGGTGACCCGTTCATCTGGGACCGCGGCCGCGAGCTGGGGATGGTCAACCGGCTGCAGCGGGTGGGCCCATAGACGCGGCCTCAATCACTGCCTACTCACTACGACTCAAGACGCCTAATCGACGAATCGAGGAACAATGCGCGCCCATATCCCGGCATCCAGACTGGCCGCCCTCGCCCTGGGGCTGGCCATCGTCCCTGCGGCTTTCGGGCTGGCCGGCTGCAGCTCTACGGCCAATCCGCCCGGCGGCGCCCCGACGGGCTCCGCGACCACTACGACAACGACAAGCAGCGGAACCGCGGCACCGACGACATCGACAAGCGGCGGAAGCACAACCGCGTCGGTCGAGATCGGCAACACACTGAACTACGGATCGATCGGGACCACGGCCACCCTTGATTGTGCCAACGGCAAATCTCTGAACGTGGCCGGCTCGAGCAACACGCTGACCGTCACCGGCAGTTGCGAGACGGTCACCATCGGCGGTGCCAACAACAAGATCACCTTCGACAAGATCAACAGCCACCTCACGGTGCTGGGTCTCGACAACACCATCATCTACAAAGGCGGTGACCCGAAGGTGGACAACATCGGGTCGGGCAACACGATTAATAAGGGCAGCTGACCCGCTAACTCGCCGGGGCGCCGTGGCGCCCGGCGCCCGCCGCGAACCGTCCGGCACCTGCCGTGGCCTCGGCGGCAACGCGGGAAATGCTGGCGAATTCGAGGTCGAGCGCGGCGGCCTCGGGCAACCCCCACTGGTGCAGCGCGGATAGCCGATCCGATCGCAGGCACTGCTGGGGCAGGGCGGCCAATTCGGCCGCCACCTCCTCGGCCGCCTGTCGGGCTTGACCCTTGGGCACGACCCGATTGGCCAGCCCCATCGCCAGCGCTTCATCCGCCACCACACCACGGCCGGTGAGGATCATGTCCATCGCCCGGCTGTGCCCGATCAACCGCGGGAGCCGCACCGTGCCGCCATCGATGAGCGGCACTCCCCAGCGCCGGCAGAACACGCCGAACACGGCATCCTCCTCAGCCACCCGCAGATCGCACCACAACGCCAGCTCCAGACCCCCGGCGACGGCGTAGCCGCTCACCGCGGCGATCACCGGTTTGGACAGCACCATTCGCGACGGGCCCATCGGGCCGGGACCGGTCCGGTGCACGCTATTGCCCTCCGGCGTGCCGAATGCCTTCAAATCAGCTCCCGCGCAAAAGGTTCCGCCGTCGCCCCACAGCACGGCCACCGATGCCGAATCGTCACGGTCGAACTGCTCGAAGGCCGCGTACAGCGCTGTGGCCGTCGGGCCGTTGACAGCGTTACGCGCGCCCGGCCGGTTGAGAATCACCGTGGTCACCGGGCCATTGCGCTCTATTCGCACCGGATCACTCATGTCGCCTCCAGGAGTTGGGTTGCGTCACGTCGCTCCGCCAGTTCAGTGGCGAAGTCATGATAGGCGGCGCGCAGCCGGGCGCCGGGCCAATCAGCGGGCAGCAATTCGGCGGGCAGCATCGGGTCGGTGAGCAAGTGGCGCACCATCGCTGCGGCCGCCACAAACCGACCGGGAACGTCGGAAGCCTGGGTCATCTCATCAAGGAGCCGGTGGCCCGTTTCTGCCCACGCCGGCAGGTTCCACAGCTGGGCGGCCAGCTCGGCGGGCGCGTCGTCACCCGCTCTGAGCACCCGCACCCGGGCCGCAACCTCGGGATCCAGCTGCGGGTCGAGGTTGTCGGGCCGCATCCATACGCCTTCGCGCAGCTCACCGAAACGCTGGTGGTGCATGGTGGTTCGCAGTGCGGCCCGAGTGCGCGCATCGGTGCCCACGCTGGTGATGATCAGCATGATCCAGTCTCCGCGCCAGGTCCGTACGCGTGGGCGCATGGCCTCGTCCTGGCGGCGCTGCCGGGCCAGCAATCGATCCGAGAGCCGATAGCCGTCGGCCGACCGGATCAGGTCGCCGGCACTGACCATGCGGGTCAGCGCGACCCGCAACGTCGTCTCCTTGATGCCGAAATCGGCTGTCAGCCTGATCAATTCGCTAGCGGTGGCCCACGCCGGGTGGGCGCCGAGCAGCACGCTCAGCACCACGGACCGGGCTGTCATGCTGGGCATGGCCTACACCTGCGACGCTTTGCGGCCATAGTCGCCGAACGGCTCGTCGCGGTGCTTCACCGCGTCCCGGAAACCGTGCTGGACGGCATCGGCGACGAAGGCGTGGCCCTCGGGCGTGTGCCGGGCGACACCGTCGAACACGGTGCTGACCATCCTGCTGGTGGCCACGCCCTGTTGCAGCAGAGCCGAATTGAGCGCGAGCTTGACCATGACCAGCTGGTTGACCGGCACCGCAGCGATCCTTTGCACCAACCGCTCGGTGCGCTCGTCGAGGTCTTCCGGGTCCGGCGCCTCGACCGCCAGGCCCCACTCGGCGGCCTGCGCGCCGGTGATGCAATCACCGGTGAACAGCAGGCGTTTGGCGCGCTGGTCGCCGAGCCGGTGCGCCCACAGGCCTGCCGCCGGGACCCCCCACACCCGCGTCGGCGGGTAGCCGATCTTGGCGTCGGCGGCGGCGATCACCTGATCGGCGTGCAGCGCGATATCGGTTCCGCCGGCCACGCAATAACCGTGGATCTTGACGACCGTCGGTTTGTCGGCGTGCATCAGGCTGGCGAACCCACGGACGAACCGGCTCATCATCTGGTAGTCGATCATCGGGTCCCACGGCCGGTCCGACATGTGGTTGATGGCCTGAGTCTTGCCGTCCAGCACCGTGCCCTGATAGGCACCGGTGCCACCGGCGGATCCGGTGCCGTCCGCGTACGCGGACAGATCGAAGCCCGCGCAGAAGCCCTCGCCGCGACCGGACACCAGAATGACATGCACGCCGGGGTCGAGATCGGCGCGCTCAACCAACGCCGAGAGCTCCAGCGGAGTGTCGGCGATAATCGCGTTGCCCTTCTCCGGCCGGTTGAAGGTGATCCGCGCAACCCGTTCAGTGACCTCGTAGGTCATCGTTTTCAGGTTGTCGAAGTCGACCGGCCTGATCGCGTGCGTCACCCCTTGACCAGTGCGCGCTCGAGGATGGGTGCAAGATCCAGCCCGGCCGGCATGGTGCCGAACGCGCCGCCCCAATTACCGCCGAGCCGGGTTGCCAGGAACGCCTCGGCGACGGCGGGATGCCCGTGGCGCGCCAACAGCGACCCCTGCAGCGCCAGGCAGATGTCCTCGGCGACCTTGCGGGCGCGGTACTGGATGGTGTCCAGATCAGCCAGTTGCGGGCGCAGCTTCTCGACATGGCTGTCCAGCCGGGGATCGGAACCCGCGCTCTCGGCCAGCTCGTCGAACAGCACCTCGACGCATTCGGGGCGAGTTGCCATGGCACGCAACGTATCCAGCGCGCTGACATTGCCCGAACCCTCCCAGATACCCATCAGCGGCGCCTCACGGTACAGCCGTGGCATCCCGGATTCCTCGACGTAGCCGTTGCCACCCAGGCATTCCAGCGCCTCGGCGGCGTGCGGGGTGGAACGCTTGCACACCCAGTACTTGCTGGCCGCCAGGCCGATGCGGCGGAACAGCGCTTGGGTTTGGTCGCCGCGAATCGCACTGTCGGTGGCGCCGGCCATCCGTATCGCGACCATCGTGGCGGCCTCAGCCTCCACGGCCAGGTCCGCCAGCACGTTGCGCATCAGCGGCTGGTCGATCAGATAGGCGCCGAAGGCCTTTCGGTGCTGGGCGTGGTGGATGGCGCGGGTCAGGCCGGTGCGCATGCTGGTGGCACTGCCCAGGGTGCAGTCCAACCGGGTGAGGTTGACCATCTCGATGATGGTCGGTACGCCGCGACCCTCCTCACCGACCAACCACGCTGTGGCGCCGTCGTATTCGACCTCGCTCGAGGCGTTGGCGTGGTTGCCGAGCTTGTCCTTGAGCCGTTGCAAAAACATCCGGTTGCGGGTGCCGTCGGGGAGCACCCGAGGCAACATGAAGCACGACAGTCCCCCGGGTGCCTGTGCGAGTACCAGGAAGATGTCGCACATCGGCGCCGAGGTGAACCACTTGTGACCCGTCAGGCTGTACGTGCCGTCGGCGTTGGCGGTCGCCTGGGTGGTGCCGGCGCGCACGTCGGAGCCGCCCTGCTTCTCGGTCATCGACATGCCCGCGGTAATGCCGGGCTTGCTGGTGGCCAGCTTCAGCTCGGGGTCGTACTCGCGGCTGGTCAGCAACGGCTCATAGATGGCTGCCAGCTCGGGGTTGCACCGCAGCGCAGGCACGACCGCATACGTCATCGAGATCGGGCAGATATGGCCCGGTTCGACGGTCCACACCGAGGTCAACGCGGCCCGAACGACGTGTGCACCCGGCCGCTCGTCGGCCCACGGCGCGGCGTGCAGGCCGTGGGAGACCGCTACCCGCATGAGCTCGTGGTAGGCCGGGTCGTATTCCACCTCGTCGACGCGATGCCCGTACTGGTCGTGGGTATGCAGGACCGGCCGATTGCGGTCGGCGAGCTCGCCCCAACGCTGGGCTTCGCGGGAGCCGTTGATCGCCCCGAGCTCGTTCACCTCTTCCAAGCCCCACTGTCCGCCCTCGCGGATCAGGGCCTCGACAAGCACCGGGGACGTGGCGGGGTTGTAGTCCTGTAGCGGTGGGACCTGGTTGCTGACGACATGGGTGTCTGGCATGCCATCCATGTTACATTTTTTCGACAATTGCACAAGACACGTAATACTAGTGCGGGTGGGCGGCGAAGAAGCGCCACAGCATCTGGGTCGCAAAGGGGGGCCACTGGTGGCCGCCGCCGTCGATGGTGACGAGCACGACACCGCGCCCTCGGCGCATCCGGCGGTCGTGCGGCGGCTCGGTGGAGCAGGGCTTAAACGTTAGGCGGCGTCCGCCGGCTCGGAAATGAGGGCAAGAATTCCGCGAAAGCGCCGCCTCCTCCGCCGCGCATGTGCGGCCCCGTCCCGTGCGGGTTGTTTCCCTAGGCCTGCGGTGGGACAGTCAGCTGTTCGTCTTTTCGCGCAGGAACGCGATGTCGTCCTTGCGACCCTCGTCCGCGGTTTCGCAAATAACCGGCGCACCCGCGGCGTTTACCGCCGCCACCAATAAATCGGTATCGATCTGGCCGCTCCCGAGGTTGGCGTGGCGGTCACGGCCTGAGCCCGCCTCGTCCTTGGAATCGTTGCAGTGCACCAAGTCGATGCGGCCGGTGATGGCCTTCATGCGATCCACCGCATCGACCAGCGCCTCCCCCGCTGCCCATGCGTGACAGGTGTCCAGGCAGAAACCAATCCCGCTGTCGCCGATGACATCCCACAGCCGCGCGATGGTTTCGAAGTGCCGGGCCATCGCATGGTCGCCACCAGCCGTGTTCTCCAGGTACACCGGAACCTTGGTCTCCAGCTGGTCGAGCGCCTTGCGCCAGCGCTGGAAGCCCTCGTCGAGGTCGTTGTCGTCGGCGACGTGCCCGCCGTGCACGATCACCGCGGCGGCGCCGATGTCGGCCGCCGCGTCACACGTCTCCTGCAGGATCTTGCGCGACGGGATTCGCACGCGGTTGTTCGCCGACGCGACATTGATCAGGTAGGGCGCGTGCACGTATATCGGCAATGCCGCGGCCTTCAGCACGGCGGCGTCATCGCGCGGCTTGGGCTTCTTCCAGCTCTGCGGGTTGCCGAGGAAAATCTGCACCACGTCGGCGCCCTCGGCCTCCGCTGCGGCCAGCGGGTCGGTCGGGCTGACATGCGAACCGATAAGCACGCCGGCCAGTCTAGTAGTCGGTCACAGTGGCGGACGCCGGCGATGGAATGTGGTGACCTGCTGGAACGCGTGACCAGCCGCAACGAGCGACTGCTCGGCGAATTCACGGCCGATGAACTGGACCCCGAGCGGAGTTCCTCGCGGCGTGGCACCCGCGGGTAGACACAGCGCAGGGTTGCCGCTCACGTTGAAAGGCGCGGTCGGCGCTGCCAATGTGGCGTAAAACGTTGCGTCCTGCCCCAGATTCCGCATGGTTTCCAGCGTCGGAGATGCAAAACCGGAGCTGGGCATCAGCACGATCTCCACGTCTTGAAAGACACGACGCAGAGATCCGGTGAATTCGAGCCGCTGCTTGACGAACGTCTGGTACTCCACCGCGCTCAGTCTTCGCCCGTTGTCGATCATTGCGCGCAACGTCGGCCCGTACTCGTCGGCGCGCGCCGGATAGGTCTCGGCATGCGCGATGGCCGTCTCAACCGCGCGCATCTTTCCGAATGCCTCCACCATCCGACCCAGCGCGGGCAGCTCGACCTCGACGACCGGCCATCCGATAACTTCAAGGATCCTTATGACGTCGGCCATCATGGACTTCGTGTCCTCGTCGAATGCCGCCAGCTGCGAGGAGTCCACGCCGACGCGGGGTATCTGCGTCAAAGTCAAGTCAGCCGCATAGTCCGCGACCGGCTCCAGCGACGAGGTGGGGTCGCTGATATCGGATCCCGCCATGACCGTCAGCAAGGCTCCCACATCCCGAGCGCTTCGGGCGATGGGTCCGACGTGGTCGAAACTTGCCGCGAGTTCGACGATTCCGTACCGGCTCACCCGGCCCCACGTCGGCTTCATCCCGGTAACACCGCACATGCTCGTCGGATATCGGATCGATCCCCCGGTGTCTGACCCGATCGAGCCGAAGCACAATCCCGCCGCGGTGGCCACGGCGCAACCGCTCGAGGACACACCTGCCCACGTTGCCGGGTCCCACGGATTGACCGGTATCGGAAGGCTGGGGTGATAGCCGAGGTATGCGCCCTCCGTCATGGCCAGCTTGCCGATGATCACCGCGCCGGCAGCGCGCAGCCTCGCGACAACCGTAGCGTCATATGGCGGCCGAAAGTCGCGAAAGATGGTGGTGCCGGCCGCGGTTGGGGCGTCCACCGTGTAGCAGACATCTTTCACACCGATCGGTACACCATGCAGGACGCCCTTGTAGTGGCCATCAGCGATGTCGGCGTCGGCGGCACGTGCCGCCTTCAGCGCAGAGTCCGCCATGACGAACGCGTAGCTCTTCAGTTGCGGATCGAACTTCTCAATTCGCCGCAGGGTCGAGTCGGTCAGCGCTTCCGACGTGAGTTGCCGGGTGCGAACCAGGTCGGCGACTTCGGTCAGTTCGAGTTTCCAGATCCCTTCGGTCATGGATTACACGCTCCTGAACACAAACGCGAAAGCCCCCGACACGCCGTGCGTGCGGGGGCTTTCGCTGTGCAGACTAGCGATAGTCCGAGTAACCGTAGTCGTCCAGCGGAACCGCGGCTCCGGTGGCTTGGCCGAAGTCCGGGCTGTAGTACTGATCCTCGTACGAGGGGATCGTGTACGCCGCGGCCCGGGCCTCCTCGGTGGGCTGCACCTGGATGTTGCGGTAGCGGTTGATACCGGTACCGGCCGGGATCAGCTTGCCGATGATCACGTTCTCCTTCAGACCGTTGAGCTTGTCGCTGCGGCAGTTGATGGCCGCATCGGTCAGCACTCGCGTGGTCTCCTGGAACGACGCCGCACTCAGCCACGAGTCGGTGGCCAGCGACGCCTTCGTGATACCCATCAGCACCGGACGACCGGCGGCGGGCTCGCCGCCCTCGGCCACCACCCGGCGGTTCTCCGCCTCGAACCCAGCACGCTCGATCAGCGAGCCGGGCAGGAACTCCGTCGAACCCGAGTCGATGATGGTGACCCGGCGCAGCATCTGGCGAACGATCACCTCGATGTGCTTGTCGTGGATCGACACGCCCTGTGCGCGGTAGACCTCCTGGACCTCGCGGACCAGGTGGATCTGCACCTCGCGGGGGCCCTGCACGCGTAGCACCTCGTGCGGGTCGGCGGAGCCTTCCATCAGCTGCTGGCCCACCTCGACGTGGTCGCCGTCGGAGAGCACTCGCTCGGAACCGTCCTCGTGCTTGAACACACGCAGCCGCTGCCGCTTGGACAGCTTGTCGTAGACCACTTCCTCGCCGCCATCGTCGGGGACGATGATGATCTTGTAGAAGCGCTCGCCGTCCTCGAGCTGGACCCGGCCGGTGACGTCGGCGATCGGCGCCTTGCCGCGCGGCACCCGGGCCTCGAACAGCTCCTGCACACGGGGCAGACCGCCGGTGATGTCCTCACCGACACCGCCCTGGTGGAAGGTACGCATGGTCAGCTGCGTGCCGGGCTCACCGATGGACTGGGCGGCGACGATGCCGACGGCTTCGCCGATGTCGACCAGCTTGCCGGTGGCCATGGAACGTCCGTAGCAGGTCGCGCAGACGCCGGTGCCGGTGGTGCACGTCAGCACCGAGCGCACCTTGACCTGCGTGATGCCCGCCGCCAGCAGGGCGTCGATGGACGGGTCACCCAGGTCCTCGCCGCGAGCGACAACGACGTTGCCGGCCTCGTCGACCGCGTCGGCGCCCAGAGTCCGCGCGTACGCGGATGTTTCGATGTACGGGTCGCGGATGAGCGTGCCGTCGGGCTGACGCTCGGCCAGCTCGACCACGATGCCGCGCTCGGTCTGGCAGTCGTGCTCGCGGACGATGACGTCCTGTGACACATCTACCAGACGACGGGTCAGGTAGCCGGAGTCCGCGGTGCGCAGCGCGGTGTCCGCCAAGCCCTTTCGAGCGCCGTGCGTGTTGATGAAGTACTCCAGCACGGTCAGGCCCTCGCGGAACGACGACTTGACCGGACGCGGGATGAACTCACCCTTCGGGTTGGTCACCAGGCCCTTCATGCCGGCCAGCGTCCGGGTCTGGGTGAAGTTACCCGTGGCACCCGAGTCGACGATCGTGATGATCGGGTTGTCGCTGGGGTAGTGCTCCCGCAGCGCCTGACCGACCTCGTCGGTGGCTTCCTTCCAGATCTCCACCAGCGCCTCGTTGCGCTCGTCGTGGTTCAAAGCGCCACGCTGGAACTGCTTTTCGACCTTCTCGGCCCGCTCCTCGTAGTGGTCGAGGATCTCCTTCTTGCGCGGCGGAACGAGCACGTCGGCCATCGAGACGGTGACACCGCTTCGGGTCGCCCAGTAGAAGCCGGCGTCCTTGAGCTTGTCGACGGTCTGCGCGACCACGATCATCGGGTAGCGCTCGGCCAGGTCGTTGATGATCGACGCCTGCACCTTCTTGTGCATCTGCTTGTTCACGAACGCATAGCCCAGCGGCAGCAGCTCGTTGAACATCACCCGGCCCAGTGTGGTCTCGGCCATCCAGGCATCGCCCGGCTGCCAGCCGTTGCGGCCGAACAGCTCGGTCTCGATGTCGGCGGGCGGACGCAGCTGGCTCAGCCGCACCTTGACCTTGGACCGTACCGAGAGCACACCGCGGTCGGCCGCCATGATCGCCTCGGCCGGCGAGGAGTACACACCCGTCTCCGGAGTGTCCTTACCGGCCGGCCGGTATTCGCCGGTGTCACCCGGGATCTCGGTGGTCAGGTAGTACAGCCCGGTCACCATGTCCAGTCGCGGCATGGCCAGTGGGCGGCCGGAAGCGGGCGACAGGATGTTGTTGGACGACAGCATCAGGATGCGGGCCTCGGCCTGTGCCTCGGCACTCAGCGGCAGGTGCACCGCCATCTGGTCACCGTCGAAGTCGGCGTTGAACGCCTCACACACCAACGGGTGCAGCTGAATGGCCTTGCCTTCCACCAGCATCGGCTCGAAAGCCTGGATGCCGAGCCGGTGCAGGGTGGGCGCGCGGTTCAGCAGAACCGGGTGCTCGGCGATGACCTCTTCGAGCACATCCCACACCTGGGGACGCTGGCGCTCGACCATTCGCTTGGCGCTCTTGATGTTTTGCGCGTGGTTGAGATCCACCAGCCGCTTCATCACGAACGGCTTGAACAGCTCCAGCGCCATCAGCTTGGGCAGACCGCACTGGTGCAGCTTGAGCTGCGGGCCGACCACGATCACCGAACGGCCCGAGTAGTCGACGCGCTTACCGAGCAGGTTCTGACGGAACCGGCCCTGCTTACCCTTGAGCAGGTCCGACAGCGACTTGAGCGGACGGTTGCCCGGCCCCGTAACAGGCCTGCCCCGCCGTCCATTATCGAACAGCGCGTCCACGGACTCCTGCAACATCCGCTTCTCGTTGTTGACGATGATCTCGGGCGCGCCGAGGTCGATCAGCCTCTTGAGGCGGTTGTTGCGGTTGATGACGCGCCGGTACAGGTCGTTGAGGTCGCTGGTGGCGAACCGGCCACCGTCGAGCTGCACCATCGGGCGCAGCTCCGGCGGGATCACCGGGACGGCGTCCAGCACCATGCCCATCGGCGAGTTACCCGACTGCTGGAAGGCCGCGACCACCTTGAGCCGCTTCAGCGCACGAAGCTTCTTCTGCCCCTTGCCGTTTCGGATCACGTCACGGAGGTTGTCGGCCTCGGCGTCGATGTCGAAGCTCTCGATCAGCTTCTGAATCGACTCCGCGCCCATGGCCCCGGTGAAGTACTCCCCGTAACGGTCGACGAGCTCGCGGTACAGTACCTCGTCGACGATCAGCTGCTTGGGAGCCAGCTTGGTGAAGGTGCTCCAGATGTCCTCTAGCCGATCCAGTTCACGCTGGGCGCGGTCACGCATCTGGCGCATTTCCCGCTCACCGCCGTCACGAACCTTGCGCCTGGCATCGGCCTTCGCCCCTTCGGACTCCAGCTCGGCCAGGTCGGCCTCCAGCTTCTGCGCACGGGCTTCGAGTTCGGCGTCGCGCTGATCCTCAACGCCCTTGCGCTCCACCACCATTTCGGCCTCGAGCGTCGACAGCTCGTTGTGCCGCATCTCGTCGTCGACCGAGGTGATCACGTACGCGGCGAAGTAGATGATCTTCTCGAGGTCCTTCGGAGCCAGGTCAAGCAGGTAGCCCAGCCGGCTCGGCACACCCTTGAAGTACCAGATGTGGGTGACCGGTGCGGCCAGCTCAATGTGGCCCATCCGCTCACGACGCACCTTGGCGCGAGTCACCTCGACGCCACAGCGCTCACAGATGATGCCCTTGAAGCGCACCCGCTTGTACTTGCCGCAGTAGCACTCCCAGTCGCGAGTCGGTCCGAAGATCTTCTCGCAGAACAGGCCGTCCTTCTCCGGTTTCAGCGTGCGGTAGTTGATCGTCTCCGGCTTTTTGACCTCGCCGTAAGACCATTGCCTGATGTCCTCCGCGGTGGCCAGGCCAATGCGGAGTTCATCGAAGAAGTTGACGTCGAGCACGTAACTCCCTTTCCCCTTGCGGGTTTAGTACCTATCAAAAAACACAGGTTTAAGCCAAGTCCTCAACGGACGCGGATTCGTTGCGGGACAAGTTGATTCCCAGGTTCGCCGCGGCCCGCTCGAGGTCTTCGTCCTCGCCTTCGCGCAACTCGATGGCCGCACCGTCGGACGAGAGCACCTCGACGTTGAGACACAGCGATTGCAGCTCCTTGAGCAGCACCTTGAACGACTCGGGGATACCCGGCTCCGGGATGTTCTCGCCCTTGACGATCGCCTCGTACACCTTGACCCGGCCGACGGTGTCGTCGGACTTGATGGTCAACAGCTCCTGCAGCGTGTACGCGGCACCGTAGGCCTGCATGGCCCAGCACTCCATCTCACCGAACCGCTGGCCACCGAACTGTGCCTTACCACCCAGCGGCTGCTGGGTGATCATCGAGTACGGGCCGGTGGAGCGGGCGTGGATCTTGTCGTCCACCAGGTGGTGCAGCTTCATGATGTACATGTAGCCAACCGTCACCGGATACGGGAACGGCTCACCGCTGCGGCCGTCGAACAGGATCGCCTTGCCATCGCCATCCACCAGCACCTCGCCGTCGCGGTTGGGCAGCGTGGCGGACAGCAGGCCCTGCAGCTCCTCCTCCTTGGCGCCGTCGAACACCGGAGTCGACACGATCTGGTTCGGCTCGGCGTTCAGCAACTCCTGGGGCAGGTTGGCCGCCCATTCGGGCGAACCCTCGATATTCCACCCCGACTTGGCAACCCAGCCAAGGTGGGTCTCCAGGATCTGGCCGATGTTCATCCGTCGTGGCACACCGTGGGTGTTGAGGATGATGTCGACCGGGGTCCCGTCCGGAAGAAACGGCATGTCCTCGGCGGCCAGGATCTTGCCGATCACGCCCTTGTTGCCGTGGCGGCCGGCGAGCTTGTCGCCGTCGGAGATCTTTCGCTTCTGGGCCACGTAGACGCGAACCAGCTCGTTGACGCCGGCCGGCAGTTCGTCGTCGTCCTCGCGGGAGAACACCCGAATGCCGATCACCTTGCCGGATTCACCGTGCGGCACCTTGAGCGAAGTGTCGCGGACCTCGCGGGCCTTCTCGCCGAAGATCGCACGCAGCAGCCGTTCCTCCGGGGTCAGCTCGGTTTCACCCTTCGGGGTGACCTTGCCGACCAGGATGTCGCCGTCGCGAACCTCGGCGCCGATGCGCACGATGCCGCGTTCGTCCAGGTCCGCCAGCACCTCGTCGGAGACGTTCGGGATGTCCCGGGTGATCTCCTCGGCGCCCAGCTTGGTGTCGCGGGCGTCGATCTCGTGCTCCTCGATGTGGATCGAGGTGAGGATGTCCTCTTCGACCAGGCGGTTGGAGAGGATGATCGCGTCCTCGTAGTTGTGGCCCTCCCACGGCATGACCGCGACCAGCAGGTTCTTGCCGAGCGCCATCTCGCCGTTGTCGGTGCAGGGACCGTCGGCGATCACCTGCCCGGCTTCGACTCGGTCCCCGGCGTCCACGATGGGGCACTGGTTGGCACAGGTGCCGTGGTTGGAGCGCGCGAACTTGCGCATCCGGTATGTCCGCCGGGTGCCGTTGTCGTGCATCACCGTGATGTAGTCGGCGGACACCTCCTCGATGACGCCGCTCTCCTCGGCGACGACGACGTCGCCGGCGTCGATCGCCGCACGCAGCTCCATGCCGGTGCCCACCAGCGGCGCCTCACTGCGCACCAGCGGAACCGCCTGGCGCTGCATGTTGGCGCCCATCAGGGCACGGTTGGCATCGTCGTGCTCGAGGAACGGGATCATGGCCGTGGCCACCGACACCATCTGGCGCGGCGAGACGTCCATGTAGTCCACCTCGGACGAGGGCACGTACTCCACCTCGCCCGCCTTGCGGCGGACCAGGACGCGAGACTCGATGAACCGGCCTTTGTCGTCGATCGGCGAGTTGGCCTGCGCGACGACGTGGCGGTCCTCCTCGTCGGCGGTCAGGTACTCGATCTCATCAGAGACCACACCGTCGACCACCTTGCGGTACGGCGTCTCGATGAACCCGAACGGGTTGACCCGCGCGTACACCGACAGCGAGCCGATCAGCCCGATGTTCGGACCCTCCGGGGTCTCGATCGGGCACATGCGGCCGTAGTGCGACGGGTGCACGTCGCGGACCTCCAGCCCGGCGCGCTCACGCGACAGGCCGCCGGGCCCCAGCGCCGACAGCCGGCGCTTGTGGGTCAGCCCCGACAGCGGGTTGTTCTGGTCCATGAACTGGGAGAGCTGGCTGGTGCCGAAGAACTCCTTGATCGCGGCGACGACCGGCCGGATGTTGATCAACGTCTGCGGCGTGATCGCCTCGACGTCCTGAGTGGTCATCCGCTCCCGGACAACCCGCTCCATCCTGGACATGCCGACCCGGATCTGGTTCTGGATCAATTCACCGACGGTGCGCAACCGGCGGTTGCCGAAGTGGTCGATATCGTCGGTTTCCACGGGTACCTCGACGCCGCCCGGGACGGTCATCGTGGTCTGACCCTCGTGCAGCCGGACCAGGTACTCGATGGTGGCGACGACGTCCTCTTCGGTCAGCGTCGACGACGTGATCGGCTCACCGGCGTGCAGCCCCAGCTTCTTGTTGACCTTGTAACGACCCACGCGGGCCAGGTCGTAGCGCTTCTCCTTGAAGAACAGGTTCTCCAGCAGCGTCTGAGCGGACTCCTTTGTCGGCGGCTCGCCCGGGCGCAGCTTGCGGTAGATGTCCAGCAGCGCCTCATCGGTGCCGGCGGTGTTGTCCTTCTCCAGGGTCGACATCATGATCTCGGAGAAACCGAAGCGCTCGTGGATCCGCTCGCTGGTCCAGCCGAGAGCCTTGAGCAGCACGGTGACGGGCTGGCGGCGCTTGCGGTCGATGCGCACACCCACGGTGTCGCGCTTGTCGACATCGAACTCCAGCCAGGCACCGCGGCTCGGGATCACCTTGACGCTGTGCAGCAGCTTCTCGGTGGACTTGTCGATGCTCTCGTCGAAATACACACCGGGGGAGCGCACCAGCTGGCTGACGACCACACGCTCGGTCCCGTTGATGATGAAGGTGCCCTTCTCGGTCATCATCGGGAAGTCACCCATGAACACCGTCTGGCTCTTGATCTCACCGGTGTTGTTGTTGATGAACTCGGCCGTGACGAACAGCGGGGCCGCGTACGTCATGTCCTTGTCTTTGCACTCGTCGACGGGTGCCTTGACTTCGTCGAAACGGGGATCAGAGAAAGACAGCGACATCGAGCCGGAGAAGTCCTCGATTGGCGACAGCTCGTAGAGCACCTCTTCGAGTCCACCCACCGGGCTGACGTCTCCGCGCGCGGCGGCGGACTCGCGCCAACGCGGCGAGCCGATCAACCACTCGAACGAGTCGGTCTGCACGTCGAGCAGCCCCGGAACCTCGAGGGGTTCGCGGAGCTTGGCGAAAGAGATTCGGTTGGGCGCTCCGGGCACGGAGCTGTTAGAGGAACTTCCGCTGCTAGAGGAACTTTGTGGGCGATCCGTCTTGCTCTGGCGAAGATCTGCCAAGATGCATCCTTCCAGCACCTCGTGCGACTCACGAGAACCGGCGGCCACCGGGCCTGTTCGCCGCTAAATTGTGTCGGTTCGGCCGGCGAACGATCTGTCCGGGTCTCACGCGCACAACTAAACAACTGAGCCGAAAAGTGGGCTCAGGCTAGGACCACGATGTCAGGTGGCGGGTGAGGTGGGCAGGAAGTAGCCAGCGCAACGTCCAACAATAGCGCAGACGCGCGCATTCCTCAACTACCCATCACAATCTGTCCATGGAGGCATCGGCGCTGGCTGGCATCTCGACTTCCATGGACACATGCTGCCCAACAGATTGACCCGTTTGCGCCCGTCAGTCAAGGGGAGATCCGCCAAGTTATCGCGAAAGTTGCCAACAAAGCCCCTTCGGCGAGCGGCGTGCTGTGACCCACCTCACGTCCCGGTCACGTCTCGCGGAGGGTCCTACTCGGGGATCTCGTGCGCCGCGTACTTGTGCGTGCCCTCGAGATCGTCGAGGATCGCGGCCTGGGCGTCCTTCGGCAGCGTGTGCAACATCGCGCGCACCCTGGCCTGGCGCCGCGCGACCGCCTTGCGCTCCGGCATCCCCGGCGTCGCGACGATCTGCGGCGGCACGCCCTCGATTTCCTCGGTACCGCCGGAGTGGTGGCCGGCGTCGACCATGGCCTGCTCTTCGGCCATGGTCGCCTCATCCTTCTCCTCCGACATCCCGATCGGCCCGATGCGGCGGCCGTTGAGGAACTGCCGCACGACGGGCTCATCGCTGGTCAGCAGCACCTCACGGGGGCCAAACATCACCAGGTGCCTGCGGAACAACATGCCGATGTTGTCCGGCACCGTGCGGGCGACGCTGATGTTGTGCGTCACGATCAGGATGGTCGCGTCGATCTGGGCGTTGATGTCCAGAATCAGCTGGCTCAGGTAGGCGGTACGGACCGGGTCCAGACCCGAGTCGGGCTCGTCGCAAAGAATGATCTGCGGGTCGAGAACCAGGGCACGAGCCAGTCCGGCACGCTTGCGCATACCGCCGGAGATCTCGCCGGGGAACTTCCTCTCGTCCCCACCGAGGCCGACCATCTGCAGCTTCTCCATGACGATGTCACGGATCTCGCCTTCCTTTTTCTTGGTGTGCTCACGCAGCGGGAACGCGGTGTTGTCGTACAGGTTCATCGAGCCGAACAGCGCGCCGTCCTGGAACAGCACGCCGAACAGCGTGCGGATCTCGTAGAGCTCCTTGGCCGAGCATTCGATGATGTCGGTGCCATCGATCAGGATCGAGCCACGCTCCGGCCGCAGCAGACCGATGAGGGACTTCAGGAAGACCGATTTGCCGGTACCCGACGGCCCGAGGAGAACGCTGACCTCCCCGGAGGGGATATCCAACGTCACGTCTTCCCAAATCCTCGAGGATCCGAAGGACTTCGTCAGTCCATTCACCTCGATAGCGACGCCCATGGCGAATCCTTCCGTCGACGCGCCTACCCGCCACCTGCCCTTTTGTGTGGCTTGAGTCACTGTAGCGCACGCCCGGGGCGAGACATCAGGGTTGCCAGATAACAATCCTAGTCAGGCTCCCTATGGACCCTTATGCAGAAGCCGCCCAGTTGCCGTGGAAGCCCATCGGAATCCGCTGTGGCAGGTGCACGGTAGCCACCGACTCGAGGGTCTGGGCATCAAGCAGCAGCATCTGGCCTTCGTCTCGGCCGCGGTGATAGCCGTAGCCCATGAGGATGCCGTCGTCCTCGGCGCCGGCTCCGCCGGCTCCTGCGCCTGCGGGATTCGGCACGAAGCACACTTCACCCATCAGCAGGTCGGGATCGAGCGCGGCGATCACGGTGGATCCGGCGGCGTAGTCGTGCTTGTACACCGATGTCGACATCTCCGCTGTAGCGACAAACCCACCGTCCATGCCGACGGTGTAGCCGAACCGGTGCCGCGCGCCCGTCAGGGCCTCGTTGATCCGCGGAAACTCCTGCGCCCGATCGTCACGGCATTCGGTGCTCACCGCCCCGGTCGTCAGGTTGATGGTCCAGCGATCCAGCGTGGGCGGGCTTTCGCCCGGGCCGCGCCGGTCGCGGTCGAACATCCGCGAGTAGCGCACCACGTCGAGCACCAGCACCTCGGCCCCATCGCGGATTTCGGAGTAGGCGTTGAGCGGGTGGTAGACATAGCAAGGTTCGATGTCGAACCAGCGCACGTCCTGGTTGCTGCCCTCGCGGGGCATGACGCCGATGCGCGCCGGATAGTTGGGGTTCCAGGCGTACGGCAGGCCGACCGAGCGCCGGGTGTCCCGGTTGGCCATCGCCGCGATCGGGCTGGGGACCCGGACGCGGCCGACCACCGACTGCATCACCAACCGGGCCGGCAGTTGCAGCCACCGCGGGACGGACGCGGGCATCACCTGTACCGGGTCGAATGTCACCGGCAGGTCGTAGATCACCACGTACTTGTCGGTCAGCGAGAAGTCATGCATCATCGGCGACCCCGACACCTCGATGTCGACGGTGCGGCGAGCATGGCCCTTGGTGTCGATCACCGAGTACTGCACCGTCCGTCCGCGCGCGAACGAGTAGGACACCGCGTGCAGCTCGCCGGTTGCCGGATCACGGTGCGGGTGGGCGGTGTAGCCGCCGGGCAGCGTGCCGTCGAAGTCGCAAGTCCCGACGGTGTCCAGCTCGTCGGTCAACTCGTAGTTGGCGACACCGGCTTCGATGAGCGCCAGGGTCTTTCCGGCGTGGGTCAGCACGTTGGTGTTGGCGCCCACGCTCAGCATGCCGGCCCGCGGGTCGATCCGGTCAGGTGCCGGCTCGCCGAGGGTCGTGCAAACGGCCGGGCTGCGGACCCAGCGGTTGCGGTACCAGCAGGCCTTCCCATCGCGCAGCGCTACCCCGTGCACCATGCCGTCGCCGGTGAACCAGTGGTAGGTCGCCGGGTCGACCTCTGCGGCCGGGTTGGGTCCGTTGCGCAGATAGCGCCCGTGCAGGTGCTCCGGGATGTGCCCGGTGACCTCCAGGTCGGTGGCGGTCACTTCGGCGCCCACCGGCGCCAGGAAGCCCTCGAGGTACGGGTTCCGGGATTCGGCGGTTTGCAGGGAAGTCATGGCTGAGCTCCTATAACATTGTTATTTCAGCGTTATTGGAACGGTACGCCGCCGATGATTAGATGGCAAGGATGACTTCGGAGACTGGGAGCAGTGTTCGCAGTGTTCGCGACGAGATGCTGCAAGCCGCCATCGCCCTGCTCGACGAGCATGGGCCCGATGCGCTGCAGACCCGCAAGGTGGCCAGTGCCGCCGGAACTTCGACGATGGCGGTGTACACGCATTTCGGCGGGATGCGAGCACTTATCGCCGAGGTCGCCGAGGAGGGGGTGCGGCAGTTCGACGCCGCACTGGCGGTGCCGCAGACTGCCGACCCGGTAACCGACTTGTTTGTCGCCGGCGCCGCCTATCGCCGCTACGCGATCGAGCACCCGCACATGTATCGCCTGATGTTCGGCAGCACCAGCGCACATGGCATCAACGCACCGGCGGGCAACGTCCTAACGCTGACGGTCGCCGAGATCGAGCAGCACGCCCCCAGCTTCGCGCGGTTGGTGCGCGCGGTCCACCGGTCGATCCTCGCCGGCCGGATCACAGCGTGTTCGGCAGACGACGACGCAGCGGTCGTCGCTACCGCGTCCCAGTTCTGGGCATTGATACACGGGTTCGTGATGCTCGAACTGGCCGGGTACTACGGCAACGACGGCGTGGCCGTTGTACGGGTGCTTGGCTCGATGACCTCGAATCTGCTGGTCGCCCTGGGAGATTCACCCGAGCGGGTGAACGAGTCGCTGCAGGCGGCACTGCCCGTGCGCTGAACACACGAAACCCCCGGGACTCGGAGCAACAGGCGGTCCCGGGGGCTTCGCGAAGCGACCTACTTGACGGTGACGGTGGCGCCGGCGGCCTCGAGCTTGGCCTTGGCCTCGTCGGCGGCCTCCTTGGCGACCTTCTCGAGCAGCGGCTTGGGCGCGCCGTCGACCAGGTCCTTGGCCTCCTTGAGGCCCAAGCCGGAAACGATCTCACGGACAACCTTGATGACGCCGATCTTCTTGTCGCCGGCGGCCTCGAGAATGACGTCGAACTCGGACTGCTCTTCGGCGGCCTCGGCCGGGGCTCCACCGGCAGCGGGGCCCGCGGCGGCCACCGCGACCGGAGCGGCCGCGGTGACCTCGAAGGTCTCCTCGAACTTCTTGACGAAGTCCGAGAGCTCCAACAGGGTCATTTCCTTGAAAGCGTCGAGCAGTTCGTCGCCAGAGAGCTTTGGCATGGTCTGGGTCCTTCCTAACTTTTTGGGGTTTTGGGGGTTTCTCGGGTGCTGGTGTTACTCGGCTGAAGTTGGTTCTGGGGCCGGCGTCTCGGTGGTTGCCTCTGCCGGGGCTGCTGCACCGGCCGGCTCCGAGGCCTTCTTTTCCTGCAGTGCGGCCAGGAGCCGGGCCATCTGCGAGGCAGGTGCATTGAACAGCCCGGCGGCCTTGGCGAGGTTGCCCTTCATGGCGCCCGCCAGCTTGGCCAGCAACACCTCGCGGGACTCCAGGTCGGCGATGCGCTCAACTTCGGCGACGGTCAACGGGTGGCCGTCCATGTAGCCGCCCTTGATGACCAGCGCCTTGTGCTCTTTGGCGAAGGTCTTGATGGCCTTGGCGGCGTCGACCGCCTCACCGGTGACGAACGCAATCGCCGTCGGACCGGCGAACAGTTCGTCGAGGCCCTCGATGCCGGCTTCCGAAGCCGCCCGCTTGATCAGCGTGTTCTTGGCCACCGAGTAGGTGGCCGACCCCGCCAGCGATCTGCGCAGCTCGGCCAGGTTGGCCACCGTCAAACCGCGGTATTCGGTGATCAAAGTCGCGCTGGAGTCCTTGAACTGCTCTGCGATGTCTGCAACGGCGGTGGCCTTGTCAGCCTTGGCCATGCATGCCTCCTTGAAGTGAAAGTCCGATACGACTTGTCGTCCGTGACCACCCAGGAACGCCGAACGCCCCGGCGCAGGAAGCGGCCGGGGCGTTGAAATACGCCGGACATCCCGGCGCTAATGCCTCGTCCTCCTGCGTGGGCCGCCCGGATGTTCCCGGACCTTCAACCGATTACTCGGTGACCGACGGTCTTCGGTGGATCGGCAACCACGATAGCGTGGCCGGCCTCGATCAGCCAAAACGACTCCTCAGACTCCAGGCCCGTTCGATCTGGCGCTCGAGGGCGGGATAGACGATCCAGTACCGAAACGGCTTGATGAAGGCCATGTAGGCCTCGCCGAATCGGCCGCGCGGTTTGACATAGACGGCCATCTGTCCCTGCTGGTTGCCGTCGCCGCGGTCGACCCAGGCCAGGTGCACCACCCCGTGCACGGTGCTGTTGGAGATCTCGGCGGCGAATTCGTTCGCGGTCCGGTAGAGGGGCACGAAGGGCAAATGTTCGAAGTGGACATCGTCGGCCGTGCCGCGCAGATCGGCCGGCACTCGCTCGGCGAGTGAGTACTCGTGTGTCCCGGGAATCGGCTGCCGGTCGGCCCCGGTGGCGGTCGTGGAGATCCGGCCTATGGCGAACCACGCACCGAGGCGATCGCGCAGGCCCCACAGGAAGCGCGTCGGCCAGGATTCCGCCTTCGCCGGGTTGAACTTGGCGGCCATCTCGACCGCGGCAGCAAAGTCGTCCGGTCCCCCGCCGACCAACGGCAGGGTCCAGACGTCCTCGAGCGTGAAGTCGGTGACCAGCGCGTGGATGCGCCATGGCCGCGCCAGCTGTACCTCGTTCGGGATCCTCACAGCATCTCCTTTATACGGCGACGTATAAAGATTAGCTACGACACCCGTAATCGGTCAATACGCCGCCGTATAATGCGTTGTCGTGCCCGCGAGAAAGACGCCTCCGGAGGCGTGGGTCGATGCGGCATTCACCGCGCTGGCGGAGGGCGGCCCGGACGCCATCCGGATTGAGGCGCTCGCGGCGTCGCTCGGTGTTACCAAGGGTGGTTTCTACGGTGATTTCGCCGATCGCAACGCACTGGTCGAGCGGATGCTCGACACCTGGGAGCACGCGGTCGTCGATGCCGTCATCTCCCGGGTCGAAAACACTGACGATGATCCGCGCACGAAGCTACGGCATCTGTTCCATCTGGCGCGCGATTACGCCCGTGCCGATCGGGGGCTCGCGGTCGAACTGGCGATCCGCGACTGGGCCCGGCGCAGTCCCGGCGTCAACGAGCGACTCCACCGCGTCGACAACAAGCGGATGGCGTACCTGCGGACACTCTTTCGGCAGATCAGCATCGACGACGACGACGCCGAGGCGTGCGGTCTCATCGCGTTCTCGCTGTTCGTCGGCAACAGCCTGATCACCGCTGAGCACGACGGGCGTCCCCGCCGCGAGGTGGTCAGCCATGCTCTGGACAGGCTGCTCAGCGCCTCCTGGCGCTGACCACGGCCGTCACGGCGCTTGCGGGCCGGTGAGCTCGGCCGCACCGACCAGGCTTTGACGCCCGCGCCGGGCAGGTCGTGTGCGATGATCCGCGGCTATGAGCGACGATGCCCAACCGCGGTGCAAGGTCATCCTCGAGGATTGGCACCCAGACGTGGAGGCCGCCATTTGGTCGGATCCGTCACCCGATGCTCTGCGGACCGGCATCGACGCACTGGCGGAACTATTGACCAGTCTTGTTGACCGCCCGAACGACGTCACCCTTGTCCTTCCTGTCGACGTGCCGAAGGCAGTCATGCGCCGAGACCCCGCCGTTCACCACGCGGCGGAGCGGGGTCCGGGGACGGTCGGCGGCCGAACGATGCTGCGCAGGGACGGTGGTGTCGAAGTCATCGTGGACGCCAATTCTCTGATCAACAGCGATGGCAGCGGCTTTAAACCCACCGCCGCCGGCCTCCCTAGTGTCAGGCCAGACGGCGTGCAGATGCTTCGCCGCACTGTCGTCCATGAGGCGCAGCACGCGAACATGGAGCTGCAAGGGTCTGGGTTGGGCGCTTACCGATATCAATCGACCTGGCAAGGAGCCCCTAATCTCCAGTTCGCTGTGGCAAGGAAGATGTGCGACGAACATCGCGCCCAGTGGAACGCAGTTCAGGTTATTGGCGCTGCAGCCCCGACCGCCGGCGACGTTCTCGACGTCCTCTGCCCGATGGGTCAAGAACTCGCGGCGGCAGTAGGCCGTTTTGAGCAGTCACGTCGTGAGCCAATCGACATCAAGCGGCTCAAGGACGATGTCTATGCGGCTTGTACCCCCCTTTGGACCTGGGTTGCCTTCTGGGCCGCCGAGTATCGCGAGGGCAGCGAGATCAGCGAGATCGGCGAGGTGCCCGAGGAGATTGCCCGGTTAAAGGTATGGCAGCGCTACGTGGGCCCAACATGGCAAACAATGGCGAGAGCGCTGAGTCAACTACCAGTCACGCTGGCGGCCACACCGGACGCGCTGCATCAGGCAGCCAGGCGAGTCGCTGTGGCGGTTGCGGCATCGCTCGAATACGTCGGGTTCCGCCACCAGGACAGTGCCAATTTGAATGAACTCTTCCATGTCGGGCGGCAAGATTTTCCCTCGGCGCGCGAGTAGGTAAATCACAGCCCGGCGAGCCTGGCCGCGCCGACCAGGCCGGCCTGGCCACCGAGCTCGGCCGGCACGACACGCAGGCTTGCCAGAAAGTCCAGCCGGGCGTAATCGGCCAATGCCTCGCGCAGCGGATCCAACAGCAGGCGGCCGGATTTGGCGACACCTCCCCCGATGACCACAAGGTCGAGATCGCACACCGCCGCCACCGAGGCGATCATCGCCGCGAGCGCCCGGGCGCCCCTGTGGAACGCCCTTTCCGCCACCGGATCCCCGGTCGCCGCCGCATCGGCCAGCTCTTTGGCGCCCGCGCCAGGCGGTGCGGACCAGCCACTGGCACGCGCCCATCGCGTCATCGACGGGCCGGACGCGACGGTCTCGACGCAACCGTGGCCACCGCACGTGCACGCCGCGCCGTCTTGTTCGACCACCACGTGGCCGACGTGCCCGGCATTGCCGGTGCGGCCGGCGTAGGGGGCGCCGTCGAGCACCAAGCCGCCGCCCACGCCGGTGGACACCACCATGCCCAGCAGGAACCGCGCGTCCCGTCCGGCGCCGCGCCAGTGCTCGCCCAGCGCCATACACACCCCGTCACCGCCCAGCTGTACCGGGACGCCGGGCACCGCGGTGGCGACCCTGTCCCGCAGCGGGAAACCGCGCCAGGACGCGATGTTGATCGGGCTGACGGTTCCGTTGGGCAGATCGACGGGGCCGGACGAAGCGACGCCCACCGCAGCGACCGCATCGTCGGCCGCGCGCAACGCGTCGGCGATCACCGCGTCGACCGCGGACCAGACCTGTTCGGCGCCGCTGTCCGCCGGGGTGGGACGGGTGGCGGTGTACACAAGCGCGCCGTCGGGGTCGGCCAGGCCGGCGGCGATCTTGGTGCCGCCGATGTCCAGGCAGAGGGTGAGCATCAGTGCCGGTGGGTATTGTCGGGTTGGCGCGGGTCGCCGGGATGTTCGTAACCGGGGGCCAGCTCGACCAGCGCCGCCCGGCGCGCGTCCAGCCAGACCCGGAAGGCACGTCGTCGCGCCGCGCCCAGCAGATGCCCGGTTATCACCGGCCGCACCTGCTCCAGCGGCGGACCGACGGGCGACGCGCGCCACCCGTGACGGCCGGGGCGTGGCGGGGCGAACCGGAGCGGGTTGCGGGCATGGAACTCGGTCACGTCGTCGTCGCTGACCTGCACCGCGGCGGTGACGGCGGCGAACAGCGCCCGCGCGCGCGAATCTGCCAGCGCAGCCGCGGCCACGCTGCCGATCTCCAGCCGGGCCGTCACGTCGGGCAACAGCTCGGCCTCCGTCGGGGCGTCAGTCGCGGTCAGGCCGCGTGCGGCCACCTCGGCGGACATTACCCGCTGGGTCACGATCAACTGGGTGAGCCAGCGCCGCAGTTGCCGCCCCTCACTGGTGCCGCGCAGCGGCAGCGCGGCCGCGCGCGGACCGTTGCGCAGTTGCGCTTCCCGCGCGTCGACCTCATCGACCGGGACCGGGATGCCGGCGACCGTCGCGACCAACCGGGCGATCATGTGACGGTCACCTTCACGGCGGGCGAGTAGACCAGCCGTCCGGCGCAGCCGATCCGCACCAGGGCCCACCACTGGCCGGGTTCCAGCCACGCCGGCGGGGCGACATCGAAGCCGAGCTCGATCTTTCCGCGGGCGGGCAGGACCGCACCCTGTGCGGCCGGCCCGATCCACTCCCAGGTGCCCCATGGGCTGATCAGATGCGCCTCCAGCGCCAGGTCGGCGCCGGCGTGGCTGCCGACGGTGACGGTCAGCCGGGCCGTATCGCCGGCAGTCAGCCCGATGTCGGCCGGGCCGTCGAGGAGGTAGACCAGGTCCGCTTCGTGGCGCGCACCGACCTCCACAACGCAGACGTCTTCGACCACCTGGCGCCAGGCGGCCGGCACCGCCCCGCCGGTGATGCGCAGCTGCGCCCGGACCGGATACAGCCCAGGCTCTGTGCCGACCGGGATAGCCAGCAGAACGTCGGCGTCCTGGTGCTCGGCGGCGCATAGCGTGAACGGCAGCTCGCCGGGTGCGGCAGACCAGCCGTCCGGGCACACCACTGCCACGGTGCCGTCCAGCGTGGCATCGCTGCAGTCGCTGGCCGCCGTGAGGCGCAACACCACGTCACTGCCCGGCTCGCCGGTCACCAGCTGCGGGTGCAGGTGGGCGACGGCGGGCAGTCCGCCGAGTGGTGCCGGGCCCCGGTTGTGCAGCCAATAACGCGCGTAGAGCGGCTGGGCGGCCTCGGCCTGCGGGGCCAACTCGCGAGCTTGGCCGCTGGCACCGGAACGGCTAGCGCCGGAAAAGGATTGCGCCACCTCGAGCCGGGCCAGCACCGTGGCGACCTGATAGCCGTGCAGGTCGATCGACCGTTTGCGCTTTTGCGGCTGTTCCAGCAGGTCGGCCAGTTGCAAGGCGCTTACCTTGCCCAGCTCGGAGCCGACGGTTACGCGGGTTCCGGCTCCGGTCGTTTCCACCAGCCGCAGGGCCACCGCGCCGGGGTCGACCGGCTGGGTGCTGCCGGCCGCCAGCGGGTTGCCGGCCGCCTTGAGGGCGCCCAGGTGCACGGGTTCGGCGGGGTCGACGTGCAGCAGCGAGCCGACCGGCGCCAGCCGGGCCTCCCGCCGGTGCGGACGGACAGCGAGCAGTGGGTGGGAGAACTGCGCACTGCGGGTTGGGATCTCGGCGTGCCGCCAGTCGCCGTCTCCGCAGACCAGCGCGTAGTCGAAAACGTGTGTCCAGTGTTGGAGTTGGAAGTTCGAGCCGTCGGGTGCGGTGCGGCGTGGTTCGTCGATCCAGGTACCGGACGGCCAGCCGGTACAGGAGCGCATGAGCGCGGTGTGCAGGGTGCCGTCGGGCTCGACGGCGAAGCTAGGGACCCCGCGGTTGAGCAGCGCGACGGTGCGGGCATCAAATGGTTCCATTCCCGGTGGAGCCTGCTGGGTGACGACGATCTCTGCGTCGGCGAGGTCGTCGGTCACCGACGCGATCGCAGCCTCCAGGTTTTTCTCGTCGGAGCCGTCGATCACCAGGACCGGCAGTGCCCGAACGGAACGCAGGTCGGCGCCGGGCACCCAAACCTCCGCCAACGGCGCCGTTGCCGGCACCCACACTCGGGCTCGGCCGGTTTCGGCCAGCTGCCGGTCGAGTTCTTTCGCGTACACCGGGTCGGCCTCGGCCAGCATTGCCTTGGTGAAGGCGTTGCGTGCCGGACCACCCAGCGCGATCCGCGCATCCGGCAGGTTGGAGTCGACGTCGAGGTTCCCGTAGCGCGGCTTGTCGGCGCCGCTGCAGGTGGCGGTGACGCCGGCGCGGACCAGCGCGACCATCAGGTCGCGCGCCAGCGGACCAGACGTCGCCTCCGCCGGTGAAACCACTTCGGCCACCGACACCGCTCGCACTGAATCATCGACACGAACCCTGGCCGCCGAGGACAGCCCGAACCAGCAGTAGGCCGGGTTGTCCAGCGTCCACAGGTGCTCCGCGGTGTCCACCGATTCGAGTCCCGATTCGCCGGCCTGGTGCAGCAACGCGAAACCGCGCCCTACGACGGCGTCACCCACCTCACTGACCGGCATCGCGCCCGGGACCGGACACGGCCAGCGCAACCGCAGTAAGCGGTCTTCCCCGGTGAACTCGTCGATGGTGGTGCGGCAGTCCACCCGCGCCACGCCGCGCCACAGGGTCAGCGTCTGGGTGTAGCGCAGCAGCGTGCCGATCCGGCCCTGCATCACCAGTCGCTGACCCAGCGGTCCGTGATAGGCGCGCACCCGGGCGCGCGATCCCGAAGAGCAGACCATCGGGCCTTTGGGCAGCAAGTGCCACGGGCCCTCACCCTGCGTCGGGTGCGACGGGTATTCCTCGTAGACGGCAAGCTCATTGCCCACCCGGCCGTCGGCGATCAGCTGGCGGCCGGCACCAACCAGCTCAACAAGGGATACGACCGCCCCGCCGCGGGCCGGGTCGACCGCGAGCCGGTGGTGCTCGTTGGCGATCTGGAAGCCGGGAACCGACTCCCAGCCGGTCGCTTTGGCCCCTTCGTCAGGGGCGACTAGCCGGTAGGACCGCCAGCCCAGCGATGGGACATCGCGCGCCAGCCAGGTGACCGACCGTCCGTCGTGCTCGACGTGGGCGGGTAGCTCGGCGCCGTCGGCGTCCAGCACCCGCGCGCCAGGCGCGAGCGGCGGGTCGAGCCGGGCGGTGACGATGTCGGTGCGCTGGTGCGTCAGCGTGTTCCACACCACGATCGAGTGCTCGGGGATGTCGGGGATATTGACGGCACTGGACAGCGATTCCAGGGAGTTGTCGCGGGCCGCACGACCCAGCTCCCACGCGTCGCGCCAACCGGTCAGCAGGTCGAGGTAGACCTGGTCGGACTCCGAGCCGGTGATGGCGTCGTGGTGCGCGCCGTAGGCCAGCTGCACCCACGCCTTGGCGAACGCCGCCTGCGGGTAGTTGGCGCCGGACATCAGCCCGGCGAAAACGGCGAACCGCTCGGCGTCCAGGACGGCGTTCTCGGCGGCCCGGTTGGCTTGTTTGGTGTCGATGTACGACACGTCCTTGCCGGTGTAAATCGGGTTCATGTCGCGGGTTTGCGGCGACGGCGCAGATCCCCGTTCTGCTAGTTCGGCGCGCACCGCCGCGAAGAACTCACGCGGTATCGCGCAGACGAATCGCGGCCACCTGTAGCGCTTGGCCCAGTCGCGGTGGATGGCGGTGACCCATTTGTTCGGCGGGGTGTAGTCGGTACCGACCGGCAGCAGCACGTTGCGGGTCAACGCGACCCTTTTCAGCTCATCGAACAGCTTGTAGGTGGCTTCCTCGGCCTCTTCGAGCGACGTCGACGAGTCCATCCACCAGCCCGCCGAATAGTGCGCCGGCATGTAGTGGGTGAGCAGCCCGCGGCCCGACGGCGAGATCCATTCGAACTCGCTGCAGAACTGCATGCGCTCGACGTCACCGCCCTGCGCGGGACCCCACTGGTGGTGCGGGCCGCGGGCCCACGAACTCGACGTCAGGCCCGCGTCGGCGGCCATCCCGGGGAACTGCGGGTCGTGGCCGAACACGTCCAGCTGCCACGCGGTCGCCGGGTCGCCACCCAGCACGTCACGCTGAAACCCGATGCCGTGCACCAGATTTCGGATAGTTGTCTCCGGGCCGGTGAGGTTGGTGTTGGGTTCGTTGTAAGTGCCGCCCATCACTTCGACGCGGCCTTCGGCAAGGAACCGGCGTAGGTCGGCGCGGTCCTCGGGGTGGGTGTCCCAATACGGCTTGAGGTAGTCGACTTCGGCGAGCACGAATTTGTATTCGGGCTCGCGGCGGGCCATCTCCAGATGGGCGTGCACCAGTTCGAAGCCGTTGGCCTGCCGGGCCCGGCCCGGTGGGTCTTCCCGCCATTCGCTGGTGTAGGCGCCCTGGGTGTTCCACCACACCGGGTCGTAGTGGAAGTGGCTGACCATGAACATGGTCCACCCGGGCTCGGCCACGGTGAACTCAAAGCGCGTGCCGGCACCGCCGGCGTGCACCCGCGCGGCCCGCTGCTGACCGACGACCGGACGCCGCACCGTGACCGGGACCTCGACAACCTCCTGGCCGACCTCGACGAGCGCCTCCCCGCTCAGGCCGTCGCCCTCGATGCGGACCGGCGTCGGCCCGTCGCACCCGCCAATGGCGACGCGTGCCAGCTGGACCGGCGCATTCGGCGGGCCAACGAAAAGTTCGGTCGATTCCGCCGAAACCACCCGCATGCCCGCACCTTACGGCGACCGGCCGACCCGATAAAGGAGTTACGGCAAACCACAGTTGTCACCCCCTGCTGGAAAGCTCGGTGTCATGGTGGATCTGACCGGGCACCCACTGTCCACACTGCCCTTGCACATCAATCGGGAAGCGGTCCACCATTGTGCCGAAACCGCTTGCCTCCGAGACCTTTACGTCCATCAGCAAAACGTCGACCAGGAGAATTGAGAATGCCCGCCCTCGCCCCACCCGTAGCCGGCGACCGCAGCGCCCTGCGCGAGTTCCTGGCGTTCCACCAAAGCGCCTACTTCGCGGTGTCCTACGGGCTCACCGACGAACAGGCCCGGTCGACACCTTCGGTGAGCGCGCTATCGATCGGCGGCCTCGTTAAACACGTCACCCGGATGCAGCGCACCTGGATGGCACGGGTGGCCGCCGCGCCGGGCGCGCCGCCGCACGACACCCGGCCGTTCAACGAGATCGCCAAGGAGTTCGGCGACCAGCATGTGATGCGGCCCGACGAGACGCTGGACGAGCTGCTGCAGGCATTCGAGGCCGAGAACACGAAATCGCTACGGCTGGTGGAAACCGCCGACCTGGACGCCGCTGTGCCCGTTCCGCGAGAGGTTCCATGGTTCCCCAAAGATCAGGAGGCCTGGTCGGTGCGCTGGGTGATCCTGCACGTGATCAACGAACTGGCCCGGCACGCCGGGCACGCCGACATCATCCGGGAAACCATCGACGGCGCCAGCATGTACGAACTGATCGCCGGGCTGGAGGGCTGGGAGCTCGAAGGATGGGTCAAGCCCTGGGCTCGCAGGTAAAAAAGACAACGTGCTCACCAGCAGCGGTATCGCGCGCCGCGAGACACCCGTGGGGCCGGATGGCCCAAATGTCCCTGTCGAGCTCTATTACGAGGAACTCGGCGACCCGGCGGGCACGCCCGCGCTGCTCATCATGGGCCTTGGCGCCCAGCTGCCCATGTGGCCCGACGGCTTTTGCGCTCAGCTCGTCGACTCCGGTTACCGCGTCATCCGCTTCGACCACCGCGACACCGGGTTGTCGGCCAAGATGCACGGGCTGCGCGCCCAGGGCTCGATCTATCGCCGGATTGGCCGCTATCTGCTGGGCCAGCCCAGTCCCGTGCCGTACACCTTGGTCGACATGACCCAGGATGTGGTCGCGCTGCTGGATCATTTGGGCATTACCCGCGTACACGTGGTCGGCGCGTCGCTGGGCGGCATGATCGCGCAGATCCTGGCCGCCACTGAGCCGAACCGGGTGGCGTCGCTGGGCATCATCATGTCGACCACCGGCAAGCCGTTGTCCGCACCGCCGGCCTGGCGGGTCGTCAAGCTGGCGTTTGACACGCCGGCCAAAGACGCCTCTGCCGAGGAAAAGTTGGCCTTCGAGGTGCACAACATCGCGGTGTTCAACGGGCCAAACTTTCTGCCGTCCGAAGGCGAGCTGCGAAGGCGGGTGCAGCAACTTGCAGACCGCTGCACCTACCCGGCCGGCATGCTGCGCCAGTTCGACGCCGTGCTGGGCACCGGCAGCCTGCTCGGTTACAGCAAGGCGATCAACGCGCCGACCGTGGTGCTGCATGGTTCGGCGGACCCCATGGTGCGGCCGCGCAATGGACGCGCGGTCGCGGCGGCGATCCCCGGCGCGCGGTTCGTGGTGGTCGATGGAATGGGACACGATCTTCCCGAACCGGTCTGGCGGCCGATCATCGAGATCCTCTGCGAGAACTTCGCCCGCGCGCCTTGGTGAGCGGGCTCACAGCAATTGGGACTTGCCACCTCCGGTTTGGCACACTGCTTCAATGAGTTCCACCAAACACCGCGGAGTGGCCAAGCTTGACCGGGTGCCCTTGCCAGTGGAAGCGGCGCGGGCAGCCGCCACTGGTTGGCAGGTCACCCGCACCGCCGCTCGCGTCGTCACCAAGCTGCCGGCCAAGGGTCCGTGGCAGCAAAAAGTGATCAAACAGCTCCCGCAGACCTTTGTCGACCTGGGGCCCACATACGTGAAGTTCGGACAGATCATCGCGTCCAGCCCCGGCGCGTTCGGCGAATCGATGTCCCGCGAATTCCGCGGCCTGCTCGACAGGGTGCCACCCGCCGATTCCAAAGAGGTGCACAAGCTCTTCGTCGACGAGCTCGGCCGTGACCCGTCCGAGCTGTTCGCCAAGTGGGACGAAGAGCCGTTCGCATCGGCCTCCATCGCCCAGGTGCACTACGCGACCCTGCACACCGGCGAGGAAGTCGTCGTCAAGATCCAACGACCGGGCATCCGCCGCCGGGTCGCCGCCGACCTGCAGATCCTGAAGCGCTTCGCGCAGGCCGTCGAACTGGCCAAGCTGGGCCGCCGGCTGTCGGCACAAGACGTGGTGGCCGACTTCGCCGACAACCTGGCCGAAGAGCTGGACTTCCGCCTCGAGGCCCAGTCCATGGAGGCGTGGGTATCGCACCTGCACGCCTCGCCGCTGGGCAAGAACATCCGGGTGCCGGACGTGTATTGGAAATTCACCTCGGAGCGGGTGTTGACGATGGAACGGGTGCACGGCATCCGCATCGATGACGCCGCGGCGATCCGCAAGGCCGGGTTCGACGGCACCGAACTGGTCAAGGCGCTGCTGTTCTCCCTGTTCGAGGGCGGTCTGCGGCACGGGCTGTTCCACGGCGACCTGCACGCGGGCAACCTGTACGTCGACGACAAAGGCCGCATCGTGTTCTTCGACTTCGGGATCATGGGCCGCATCGACCCCCGGACCCGCTGGCTGCTGCGCGAGCTGGTGTATGCGCTGCTGGTGAAAAAGGACCACGCCGCGGCCGGCAAGATCGTCGTGCTGATGGGCGCCGTCGGCACCATGAAGCCCGAGGCCGAGGCGGCCAAGGACCTGGAGACGTTCACCACCCCGTTGACCATGCAGACGCTGGGCGATTTGTCGTATGCCGACATCGGCCGGCAGCTGTCGGTGCTGGCCGATGCCTACGACGTCAAGCTGCCCCGCGAGCTGGTCCTGATCGGCAAGCAGTTCCTCTACGTCGAGCGCTACATGAAGCTGCTGGCACCGAAGTGGCAAATGATGTCCGACCCGCAGCTGACGGGCTACTTCGCCAACTTCATGGTCGAGGTCGGCCGCGAGTACCAGGCCGACGTGGAGGTGTGATGGAGGTCCGCAGCGGCTCAGCCACGTCGGGCGACCTGAAGCTCTACTACGAGGACATGGGCGACATCGACGATCCGCCCGTGCTGCTGATCATGGGGCTGGGCGCGCAGCTGCTGCTGTGGCGAACCGGCTTCTGCGAGAAGCTGGTCGGCCAGGGCCTGCGCGTCATCCGTTACGACAACCGCGACGTCGGCCTGTCCAGCAAGACCGAGCACCGCAGCTCGGGACAGCCGCTGATGACGCGGTTGGCCCGGTCCTGGCTCGGCCTGCGCAGCAACGCGGGATACACGCTGGAGGACATGGCCGACGACGCCGCGGCCCTGCTGGATCACCTCGACATCAAGCACGCCCACATCGTGGGGGCGTCGATGGGCGGCATGATCGCCCAGATCTTCGCCGCGCGATTCGCGGAGCGCACGAAGAGCCTGGGCGTCATCTTCTCCAGCAACAACTCAGCGTTCCTGCCGCCGCCGGCCCCGCGCGCCTTGCTGGCGCTCCTCAAGGGCCCGCCGCCGGGTTCACCGCGCGAGGTGATCATCGACAACGCGGTACGGGTCACCGATATCATCGGCAGCCCGCGCTACCGCAAGCCCGAAGACCAGGTCCGCGCCGAAGCCGCCGAGGGGTACGACCGTAACTACTACCCACAGGGCGTCGCCCGGCATTTCGCAGCGGTCCTGGGCAGCGGCAGCCTGGCGCGCTACGACCGGCGCATCGTCGCACCGACCGTGGTGATCCACGGTCGGGCCGACAAGCTAATGCGGCCCTTCGGCGGCCGCAGGGTCGCGCGCGCCATCGACGGCGCTCGGCTGGTGTTATTCGACGGAATGGGTCATGATCTCCCACCGCAGCTGTGGGATCGGGTGATCGGCGTGCTAACGAACACCTTCGCCACGGCGGGCTGAGCCCGCACACAGGTGGGTAAAATTTTCCCCCGATGACCGCCAAACACAGCAGCGCCACAGCTTGTACCGTTGGCGCGGGAGGTTGCCTCACATGGCCAAATTAAGACCGTATTACGAAGAGTCGCAGGCAACTTACGACATTTCAGACGACTTCTTCGCGTTGTTCCTGGACCCCAACATGGTCTACACGTGTGCATACTTCAAGAACGACGACATGACCCTCGAAGAGGCGCAAATCGCCAAGTTGGATCTGGCGCTGGACAAGCTGAACCTCGAGCCGGGGATGACGCTGCTCGACGTCGGATGCGGGTGGGGCGCGGCGCTGGTCCGGGCGGTGGAGAAATACGACGTCAATGTCATCGGCATCACGCTCAGCCGAAACCACTACGCCAGCAGCAAGGCCAGGCTGGCTGCGATCCCGACGGCACGCAAAGCCGAGGCCCGGCTGCAGGGTTGGGAGGAGTTCGACGAGAAGGTCGACCGGATCGTCACCTTCGAGGCGTTCGACGCCTTCAAGAAGGAGCGTTGGCCCGCGTTCTTCGATCGCACCTACGACATCCTTCCCGATGACGGCCGGATGCTGTTGCACAGCATTTTCACGTACCCATCCGCGCGCTGGCCGGAGATGGGCATCGCGGTGACGATGAGTGATCTGCGATTCTTGCACTTCCTCGGGACGCAAATCTTCCCCGGCGGGGGGATGTGCGGCGAAGCCGACATCGTCGAAAATGCGCAGGCCAGCGGGTTCTCGGTCGGTGAAATCCAATTGCTGCAGCCGCATTACGCGCGAACCTTGGACATGTGGGCGGCCAATCTGCTGGCCAATCGCGACCGCGCCATTGCCATTCAGTCCGAAGAGATCTACGACCGCTACATGCACTATCTGACCGGCTGCGCGAACCTCTTCCGCAAAGGCATCTCCAACGTCGGCCAATTCACCCTGACAAGGTAGCGCCTACCCCTTAGCCAGTCGCTTCGCCGGCCTGTATGGTGGCGCTTCTGGCAGGTGCAGCCGTTCCGGACGCTGCCGCGCCTCCGCTACGGGTCGGGCGATCCGCGTCCTGACCTGGGAGAACTCGGTTGGGGTTTAATGGTGACGCCCTGAATCGGCTACCATGCCTGAAGCATGCGTGGGGGGAAATCCACTGCGAGTTTTGCATGCAATCGCGGGCCCTTTGAGGTCCCAGAAAGGCACACAACGTCATGGCTCAGAAGCTAACTCCGCACTTCGCGGATGTGCAGGCACATTACGACTTATCCGACGACTTCTTCCGTCTTTTTCTGGACCCGAGCCAGACCTACAGTTGCGCCTACTTCGAGCGCGACGACATGACGCTGGAAGAGGCCCAGATCGGCAAGATCGACCTGGCGCTGGGCAAGCTGGGCTTGCAGCCCGGCATGACGTTGCTCGACATCGGCTGCGGCTGGGGTGCCACCATGCGGCGGGCGATCGAGAAGTATGACGTGAACGTCGTCGGCCTGACGTTGTCGAAGAACCAGGCCACCCACGTACAGAAGTCGTTCGACCAGATGGACCGAGGGCGCCGCCCGCTTGCGGGGGACACGCGCAGCAAGCGAGTGATGCTGGAGGGCTGGGAACAGTTCAACGAGCCCGTCGACCGCATCGTGTCGATCGGCGCGTTCGAGCACTTCGGCCACGATCGCTACGACCAGTTCTTCAAGATGGCCGACAGCATCCTGCCCGCTGACGGCGTGATGCTGCTGCACACGATCACAGCACTAACCGGTTCGCAAATGGTCGAGCGAGGCCTGCCACTGACGTTCGAGAGGGCCCGCTTCGCCAAGTTCATCCTGACCGAGATCTTCCCGGGCGGCCGGCTGCCGTCGATCGAGAAGGTGGAGGAGCACTCGTCAAAGGGGGGTTTCCGGCTAACCCGCCGCCAATCACTGCAGCCGCATTACGCCAAGACCCTCGACCTGTGGGCCGAGGCCCTCAAGGCGCACCGGGACGAGGCCATCGAGATCCAATCCGAAGAGGTCTACGAGCGATACATGAAGTACCTGACCGGCTGCGCCAACGGATTTCGGGTCGGCTATATCGACGTCAACCAGTTCACCCTGGAGAAATAGCGACCGCACCCGCCAGACTGATATCTGGCGGACTTCGAGCGAGAAAACCAGGGTCAACCGCCCTCAAATCCGAAGGATCTCCTCGGCCGCATGTAGGGTGCCGGGGATTGGCCACCTGGTGATAGTGCCCGCAACAGGAGAACACATGCCTAACAACTCAACGGGCTCCATGCAGACGCAGCAGCACACCATCCTGCCCGCTGACGGCGTGATGCTGCATTCGATCACAGGGTTGCTACATCGACTGCAACCAGTTCACGTTGGAGAAGTAGTTAAGCGGCGCGTCGAATATTGGGTAAGGTTGCACGTCAACACAAACCGAGGGATTTGTGCGTGGGTTTAGGCAGTGAACGGCATCCAGGAGAAAAGACGACCATGGCTGAGCAACCGACTGGCCCGACGAAGATGCGGACACGCTTCGAAGACATCCAGGCGCACTACGATGTCTCCGACGATTTCTTCGCCCTGTTCCAGGACCCGACCCGGACCTACAGCTGCGCCTACTTCGAGCCCCCGGATCTCACTCTCGAGGAAGCCCAGTACGCCAAGATCGACCTCAACTTGGACAAGCTGGACCTCAAGCCGGGCATGACGCTGCTGGACATCGGCTGCGGGTGGGGCACCACCATGAAGCGCGCCGTCGAGCGGTTCGATGTCAACGTCATCGGGCTGACTCTGTCCAACAACCAGCACGCCCGCTCTGAACAGGTGCTGGGCGCGCTCGACACCGACCGTTCACGTGAGGTGCGGCTACAAGGCTGGGAGGATTTCAGCGAGCCCGTCGACCGGATCGTGTCGATCGAGGCGTTCGAGCACTTCGGGCATGAGAATTACGACGACTTCTTCAAGAGGTGTTTCAACATCATGCCCGAGGACGGTCGGATGACCGTCCAAAGCAGCGTCAGCTACCACCCCTACAACATGGCCGCCCGCGGAAAGAAGCTGAGCTTCGAAACGGCGCGCTTCATCAAGTTCATCGTCACCGAGATATTTCCGGGCGGTCGTCTGCCGTCCACCGAGATGATGGTCGAACACGGCGAGAAGGCGGGATTCATTGTTCCCGAACCACTTTCGCTGCAGCCTCATTACATCAAGACGCTGCGCATCTGGGGCGACACGCTGGAGTCCAACAGAGAAAAGGCCATCGAGGTCACCTCTGAAGAGGTCTACAACCGGTACATGAAGTATCTGCGCGGCTGCGAGCACTACTACGCCGACGAGATGCTGGACTGCAGCCTGGTGACTTACCTCAAGCCGGGCGCCGTCGCCTAATCCCCTCCGCGCCGCTGTCGGATTGCCCGCGCGTTGTTCGTCGAAACGGTAGAGAGTGGAACAGAAGGGTTTCGCTCACTATCGGAGGTGACAACAAATGCACTACTTCGCCTTGTTGATCAGCAAAGAGCGGGACCGCACTCCCGAAGAGGGGGCGGCCGAGATGGCTGCCTACCAGAGCTTCCATGAAAAGGCCGCGTCGGCGATTCGCGGGGGTGACGCACTGCTGCCGGCGGCGGCCGGGGTACGCATCACCGGCGGCCCGGACGCGCCGGTCATCACCGACGGCCCGTTCGTCGAAGGCGCCGAAGTAGCGGGCGGCTACTACGTGTTCGAAGCCGAAAACCTCGATGAGGCACTCGCGCTGGCCCGTGATATTCCGGCGGCCAAGCACGGCGGCGTGGAGATCTGGCCGATGGCCGGCGGCCCAGGGCTGCCGCCCCAGCCGCTGGCGGGCACCAACTGGATCGCGCTGCTGCTGGAACCGCCCGAGCGGCCGGTCCCGCCCGGCTCACCGGAGTGGGAGGCGATGGTGGTTCAGCACCAAGAGTTCGGCGCCGCGGCCGGGCAGCACATCAAGGGCGGCGCCGGCCTGCACCCGCCGTCGACCGCGACCACCGTGCGGGTGCGCGACGGCCAGGTCATCACCACCGACGGGCCATACGTGGAAGGCGCCGAGGTCGCCAACGGCTTCTATGTGCTTAGCGCGAGCGACCGCGACGAGGCCGTCAAGATCGCCGCGATGATCCCCGCTTCGACCGTGCAGCTGCGCCAACTGGCTGGTGTCGCGGGGCTGTAGATCCCGGATGGCCGACCTGGACGGCGTCTTCCGCCGGGAATGGGGACCCGCCGTTGCCACGCTCGCGCGCTGGTCCGGCGACCTGTCCGTCGCTGAGGACGCCGTCCAGGAAGCCTGCGCCGAGGCGCTTCGCACCTGGCCGCGCGACGGTATGCCCGACAACCCCGGCGGATGGCTGATGACCGTCGCCCGCAACCGCGCCCGGGATCGACTGCGCCGCGAATCGGTCCGTCCCGGAAAGGAATTGGCGGCCGTGGTGGACGACATTCGGGCACGTACCGATCACACCGACCCGCACCCGGTTCACGACGACGAGCTGCGGATGATGTTCACCTGCGCACACCCGGCGCTCGACCGGCAGTCGCAGTTGGCGCTGACGTTGCGATTGGTGTCGGGGTTGACGGTCGCCGAGATCGCCCGCGCGCTGCTGCAGACGGAGGCGGCGGTCGGCCAGCGAATCACTCGCGCCAAGAACAAGGTCCGGCACGCCAACATCCCGCTGCGGGTGCCACCCGCCGAGCTGCTGCCCGAACGCACGCCGCACGTGCTCAGTTGCATCTACTCGGTGTTCACCGAGGGCTATTGGTCGACGGCGGGCCCGTCGGCGATTCGCGACGAATTATGCGACGAAGGCGTCCGGCTGGCCGGCGAGCTGTGCACGCTGATGCCCCGCGAGCTGGAGGCACACGCGTTGGCGGCCCTTGTGCTGCTGCACGATTCGCGACGGGCCACCCGGGTGGACGCCGCCGGCGCGTTGGTGCCGCTGGAGGAACAAGACCGCCGCCGCTGGGACCGGGCCCGGATCACCCGCGGCCTGGAGCGGTTGCGTCAGGCCGAGGGATCCACCGGCCCCTATCTGCCGCAGGCTGTGATCGCCGCGCTGCACGCAACAGCGCCGTCCTGGGAACAGACCGACTGGACCGCCATCTGCACGGCCTATGACCGGCTGCTGCAGATGACCGATTCGCCGGTGGTGCGCGCTAACCGCGCACTGGCGATCGGCTTCCGCGACGGTCCCGACACCGGCCTGGCCGCGCTGGAGAAGGTGGCACATGATCCCCGGCTGGCCCGGTCGAATCTCGTCGCGACGGTGCGCGCCGATCTACTGCGCCGCGCGGGACGGCCCACCGAAGCCCTCAGCTGGTACCGAGCGGCGTTGGAGTCCAACGGATCTGAGCCCGGCCGCGACTTCCTGCGACGGCGCATCGCCGAGTGCGGCGGGTAGCGCGGAAGCCTCGTCACATCCGCCACATGCGTCTCTGGGAGGAAGAGATACACAATTTGTCCACCTCATAGCGACAATCTGCTTGGCGCCGTGACGAGCGGACTTGTCGCTATGAGGTGGACAAAAATCCGCCACCCGTCCCTTGGTGACATGTGTGACGGATGGGGCTATCGGGGCCGTGAGGCGCCGACTCGCTAGGCCTCGGCGAAGTTGCGGGTGATGGACGGGTCGACCGGAATGCCCGGGCCTGTCGTCGTCGCCACGGTGATCTTCTTCAGGTAGCGGCCCTTCGACGACGACGGCTTGAGCCGCAGCACCTCTTCGAGCGCAGCGCCATAGTTCTCCGCCAGGTTCTTCTCGTCGAACGACGCCTTGCCGATGACGAAGTGCAGGTTGGCCTGCTTGTCCACGCGGAAGTTGATCTTGCCGCCCTTGATGTCGGCCACTGCCTTGGCGACGTCGGGGGTGACCGTGCCGGTCTTGGGGTTCGGCATCAGGCCTCGCGGACCCAGCACCCGGGCGATACGACCGACCTTGGCCATCTGGTCGGGGGTCGCGATCGCCGCGTCGAATTCCAGCCAGCCGCCCTGGATCTTCTCGATCAGGTCGTCACTGCCGACGACGTCGGCGCCGGCGGCCTGGGCCTGCTCGGCCTTCTCGCCGACCGCGAACACCGCAACCCGGGCGGTCTTACCGGTGCCGTGCGGCAGGTTGACCGTGCCGCGGACCATCTGGTCCGCCTTGCGCGGGTCGACGCCGAGCCGGATCGCCACCTCGACGGTCGCGTCCTGCTTGGCCGACGACGTTTCCTTGGCGAGCTTGGCGGCCTGCAGCGGGGTGTACAGGCTGGAGCGGTCCACCTTCTCGGCGGCGGCGCGGTATGCCTTGCTGTCTTTGCTCATTGATCTGTCCAATCGTTGTTGGGTCGTGGTTACCATGCGGGCCGAAGCTGGCCCTCCCACGGGTTGGGGCTATGCAGACCTATGCCTACCTATTCGACGGTGATGCCCATCGACCGGGCGGTCCCGGCGATGATCTTGGCGGCAGCGTCGATGTCGTTGGCGTTGAGGTCGGCTTTCTTGGTCTCGGCGATCTCGCGAACCTGGTCCCAGCTGACCTTGGCGACCTTGGTCTTGTGTGGCTCCGCCGAGCCCTTGCCCACGCCGGCCGCCTTGAGCAGCAGCTTCGCCGCCGGCGGGGTCTTCAGCGTGAACGTGAAGCTGCGGTCTTCATAGACCGTGATCTCCACCGGGATGACGTTGCCGCGCTGGTTCTCGGTCGCGGCGTTGTAGGCCTTGCAGAACTCCATGATGTTGACGCCGTGCTGCCCGAGCGCGGGTCCGACCGGCGGCGCAGGGTTGGCCTGTCCCGCCACGATCTGGAGCTTGATCAGCCCGGTGACTTTCTTTTTTTTCGGGGCCATGGGGTGTCGATGTTCCTTCCTGAGTTTGACTGCCCGACGGGCTAGATCTTGGAGACCTGGCTAAAGGTCAGTTCCACCGGTGTTTCGCGGCCGAAGATCGACACCAGCACCTTGAGCTTCTGCTGTTCGGCGTTGACCTCGTTAATCGTGGCCGGCAATGTGGCAAACGGTCCGTCCATGACCGTTACCGATTCGCCCACCTCGTAGTCGACCTCGATAACCGGACGTTCCAGCCCACCTGCCTCAGCCGGGGCGGTGGTGGTGGCCGAGCCCTTGCTGGGCTTCTTCGCCGCCCCGGGCGGTAGCAGGAACTTCACCACATCGTCGAGGGCGAGCGCCGACGGGCGAGATGTCGCACCGACGAACCCGGTGACCCCCGGGGTGTTGCGCACCGCGGCCCACGAGTCGTCGGTCAAATCCATGCGCACCAGGATGTAGCCGGGCAGCACCTTGCGGTTTACCTGCTTGCGTTGGCCGTTCTTGATCTCGGTGACCTCTTCGGTAGGTACCTCCACCTGGAAGATGTAGTCGCCGACGTCCAGGTTCTGCACGCGGGTCTCGAGGTTGGCTTTGACCTTGTTCTCGTACCCCGCGTAGGAGTGCACGACATACCAGTCGCCGGGCCTCTTACGTAGCTCCGCCTTGAGCGCGGCGGCCGGGTCGGCCTCTTCGGCCGGCTCCGTGTCGACGCCGGCCTCGGAGCCCGTGTCGGTGCTGGTCTCCTGGTCCGGCTCCGAGTGAGCCTCTAAGGCCGTCTCGGTGCTGGCCTCCTGCACATCGACCGCCTCACCCGCGGACGTGTCACCGTCGAAGGTAGTCACGGTTGTCTGTCCTCTCTGTCACTCTCAACCTCAGCCGAACACCAGCATCACCAGCTTGGTCAGGCCCAAATCGGCCAGGCCGACCAGCGCCACCATGAAGGCCAGAAATGCCAGCACCACCGAGGTGTAGGTGAGCATCTGTTTGCGGTTCGGCCAGATGACCTTCCGCATCTCGGCAACGACCTGCTTGAGGTAGGTGTAGACGAATACGAACGGATTTGCCGACCGATCGCTGGATTTCTTCGGTTTCTTGGTCTTCTTGGCCGTCTTGGTCTTCGCGACCTTCTTGGCCTTGTCCTCCTTGGAGACCTCGACCTCGGTCGAGGACTCCTTGCCGTCGGCACCTTCCTCGGTATCCGCTGCCCGCTGCCGCGACCGCTTGCCGGTGGGACGCTGCGGCCGCGCCACAGGTTTTGTCACCACCGCCGTGCGACCGCCGCTGTCCTCGGTTTCGCCGCCGTTGCCGGCGGCGGCGTCGGCAACATCGCCCTCGTCGCTCACCGCGTGCTCCTTTATTCGCTAGCCATTCCCGCGAGCCGTGCTAGTCCGATCGGGTCTGATCGGGCGCTCCCCCCAGTGTCCACCATGGCACGTCTCGCCTTCAGCAGGGGCGACAGGACTTGAACCTGCAACCTGCGGTTTTGGAGACCGCTGCTCTGCCAGTTGAGCTACGCCCCTTCGCGGTTGCCAGGCCAACCTGCGCTTTCCTACCGGGGCTTTATGACGCGCGCGCTCCCGCTTGTTTTCGACTCACGGAAAGCGCGCTGATGTTGGGAAAACCCCGAGGTCCGAGTCTACAACGGCGTGGGAGTCAGGTACTAATCACGCGGTTCTGACGACCTGCCCGGATTCCTTGTCCCATCTCAGCTGGATGGAGTCGTCACCCTCGTGTCCCATCAAGGTGGTGTCGGCCACCAGGACAACCTCGCCATCCTGGTTGGTGCAGGTGTTCCTGGTAACGACGATGTCGGCGCCGAAACGCTCGTTCACCGATTGGACGTCCATGCGGCCGAAGAGTTTGTCGCCGACATACATCGGTTTGTGGTAGACGAACTTCTGGTCGACCTGGACGATCTGCAGCATCTCCATGCCCAGGTCGACGTTCCGGAAGAAATCGTCCTGGACAAGTTTCGCGAAGATCGACACGAAAGTTATCGGTGCAATGATGGTGTCATAGCCGAGCTCGGCGGCCGCTGCCTCGTCGAAGCAGGCCGGATCGTCGCACTTGATCGCTCGCGCAAATCCGCGAACTTGTTCGCGGCCCACCTCGAAGTAGTCCGGGTACTGCCAGCTCATTCCGCGGATGTCGGTTTTGAGAGCCATGAATTGCGACGCTTACGCCAATTTCGCCGACGCGATGGCCCGGCCGAAGATTTTCTTGCCACCTGTGGTGGCCGAGATAGCGATGATCACCGTTTTGCTCTCCTGATCGACCGACTTCACCCGCCCGGTGAAGACAAGCTCGGCGCCCTTGCCGTCGTTGGGCACCGGCACCACGGCGGTGAACCGCACGTTGTACTCGGTGACCGCGCCGGGGTCGCCAACCCACGATGTGACGTAGCCGCCACCCAGGCCCATCGTCAACATGCCGTGCGCGATCGCCGTGTCCAGCCCGACGACCTTGGCGATCTCGTCGTCCCAGTGGATCGGGTTCAAGTCGCCCGAGACCCCCGCGTAGTTCACCAGATCCTGGCGGGTCAGCGGGTAGGTCTTCTCCGGCAGCCGGTCCCCCACCTTCACCGAGCTGAACTCACGCAGCGCCATCAGAAAATCCCTCGTCTCCATCCCCACCGGCACGGCCCGCCAGGGTCGTGTAGGTCTCCTGCACAATCTCACCGTCTTCGTTCGTGATGATGTTCTTGGTCACGATGATCTGGGTGCCGTGGGCCTCACGCGTCGAATCCACGTACACATCGCAGTACAGCTTGTCGCCGGCCACGATCGGCTTCTCGAATTTCAGCACCTGGTCGACCTGAACGACCTGCGCGTCCTGGACCCCGATATTGGCGTTCTTGAAGAACGCCGTCTGAGCCTTGTAGCCGAACACGCAGATAAACGTCAACGGGGCCAGCAGCCCGTCATAGCCGAGTTCGGCGGCCGCCCCCTCCTCGAAGAACGAGGCGTCGTCGTTTTGAACGGCTATGGCGTATTCGCGGATTTTCTCCCGCTCGACCTCGTAGTGGTCGGGGTAGCGGTAATGCATCCCGACGATGTCTGTGGTCAACCCCACGGGTCTAGAACCTACCTAGTCAGTCTGAGTAAATGTTGGCGGGCCGGCTAGCGTGTCTCGCGGTGTGGCTGGTGCTTGCCGCAATTCGGGCAGAACTTCTTCAACTCCATCCGGTCGGGGTCGTTGCGGCGGTTCTTCTTCGTGATGTAGTTGCGGTGCTTGCACACCTCGCATGCCAAGGTGATCTTGGGCCGCACGTCGGTACTGGAAGCCATGACGGTTCTCTCTCAAATCTCTCTGACGTTTCGTTGTTGTGTTGTAGCGATGGCCGGACTCGAACCGGCGACCTAACGATTATGAGTCGTTCGCTCTAACCGACTGAGCTACATCGCCTCGGGGCCACCCCGTCTTGGGTTCGGGGCCGCCATGTCGGCGTCCGCCGAGCCCCCTAACGGAATCGAACCGTTGACCTTTTCCTTACCATGGAAACGCTCTACCGACTGAGCTAAGGGGGCCGTTCACCCGTAGCGACCAGTCGTGCCGCGGGCCTAGAAGAGGTTACAGCCTGGCCCGCAACGCCACCAAACCACACGCGATTACCCGAGGCAGCTGCTCAGGGCTGGAAGAAGCCGGAGGATCAAGGGGGCGGTGGCGAGCTGTGGTTACCCAGTGTCGGTGCTTCGGTGCGGCTGCCACGCCTTGGGATCGCTGAATTCGTCGTACTCCTCCTCGTGGTGATCGAGCTCCCCGTCCTGCGTCTCCCCAAGGAGTGCCCGCAGCGCAAGATGGACGGCCTCTCGCCTGTCGTACACGCCGTACCGACGTATCACTTCTTGGACCAGGTCGTCATCGATTTCGATCTCGACCGTCTTGAACACGGACCAACAATACTCACTGCATTCGGGTTGCGACCGTGGAGAATGACGGCAATCGAAGTCCCGGTTGGGCGGGTTTTGGACGAGCAATAGTCTGGTGACGTGACAGATTCGGACCGGCTGTACTTCCGTCAACTACTCTCCGGCAGCGATTTCGCCGCCGGCGACATGTTCGCGGTGCAAATGCGCAATTTCGCCTACCTGATCGGAGACCGTCAGACTGGGGACTGCGTGGTGGTCGACCCCGCCTACGCAGCCGGCGATCTGGTCGACGCGCTCGAGGCGGATGGCATGCACCTGTCCGGGGTGCTGGTGACCCACCATCACCCCGACCATGTGGGCGGGGAGATGATGGGCTTTCAGCTGAAGGGACTGGCCGAGCTGCTGGACCGGAAAGCTGTGCCGGTGCACGTAAATACCCATGAGGCGCTTTGGGTTTCACGGGTTACCGGGATTGGCCTCGGCGACCTCACCACCCACGAGCACCGCGACAAGCTCAGCATTGGCGATATTGAAATCGAGCTGTTGCACACCCCGGGTCATACGCCGGGCAGCCAGTGCTTTCTGTTGGACGGCCGGCTGGTCGCCGGCGACACGCTGTTCCTGGAAGGCTGTGGGCGCACGGACTTTCCGGGCGGCGACTCCGACGAGATGTACCGGAGCCTGCAGCAGCTCGCTCAACTTCCGGGTGACCCGACGGTATTTCCGGGACACTGGTATTCGGCTGATCCGAGTGCGTCGCTATCGGAGGTCAAGCGTTACAACTACGTGTATCGCCCCGCCAACCTCGATCAGTGGCGAATGTTGATGGGCGGTTGAGGAGCGCCCTGCCGAGGTTTTGCGAGGTTAGCGAAACTTCCGACCGCAGATCACTGTGATATAAGCGGAGGATGGATTCAATGGGGTGGGTCCGGGGTGGCTGGCAGGGGGTCGCCGAAATTGGGTCCAGCACCTGGTTGGCGTGGGCGGCGTGGGCAGCGCTTGCGCTCGGAATTGTCGCCCTGGTTTTTACGAACGCGCAGATCAAGCGCAGCCGTAGGTTGGCCGCGGAGCAGACCCGGCCGCACGTCGCCATGTTGATGGAACCGCACGCAGCCGACTGGCACGTGATCGAACTGGTGGTCAGGAATTTCGGTCAGACCGCGGCCTACGACATCCGATTTTCGTTTCCGGCTCCGCCGACCGTGGCCGAATACGAAAACGCCGCGGACGGCTACGCAAATATCGTGGAACTGCAACTCCCCCGCGAGTTACCGGTACTGGCGCCAGGGCAGGAGTGGCGGATGGTGTGGGATTCGGCGCTCGATCGCGCCGAAATCGGGAATGGTATCGAGTCCCGGTTCACCGGGAGCGTGCTCTATCACGACCAACCCGACCAGCCGCGCGGTTGGCGGTTCTGGAAACGCGGGCGGCCTCTACTCGAGACCAAGGTGGTGCTGGACTGGAATACCCTGCCGCCCGTTCAACGCATCGAGTTGATGACAAACCATGACCTGGCGAAAAGGGAAAAGCAGAAGCTTGAGCTGTTGCGCAGTCTGCTGACCTACTTCCACTACGCGAGCAAGGAAACGCGTCCCGATGTATTCCGCAGCGAGATCGACCGAATCAACCTCGCTGTGGCCGAAACGCAAGACAGGTGGCGCACCCGGCAACTCGACGAACCCACCGATGTCAGCCTGCGGTGGGGGGACGCAGAAAGAGAACTGGGCAAACATCGCAGCCAGCGCGTCTGAGCGTGGCTACTCCGGCCCGACGTGGCTGCGTGATGTCAATCTGATTCAATCGACGGGCTTATCCGTAGCGAAGGAGCAACCATGAGCGGCCCGGTCATCTACAGCCACAAGGATTCCATCGCGGTCATCAGGATGGACGACGGCAAGGTCAACGCGCTGGGCCCGACCATGCAGCAGGCCATCAACGAGGCGGTCGACAACGCCGACCGTGACGACGTCGGGGCGCTGGTGATCACCGGGAATGAGCGGGTGTTCAGCGGTGGCTTCGACCTGAAGGTGCTGACCTCCGGCGAGGCGCAGCCCGCGATCGACATGCTCCGGGGCGGCTTCGAGCTGGCATATCGGCTCTTGTCCTACCCCAAGCCGGTGGTGATGGCCTGCACCGGACCTGCCATCGCGATGGGGGCGTTCCTGTTGTCGTCCGGCGACCACCGGGTGGCCGCTCACGCGTACAACATTCAGGCCAACGAAGTTGCAATCGGCATGACCATTCCCTACGCGGCGCTGGAACTCATGAAGCTGCGGCTGACGGGGTCTGCGTACCAGCAAGCCACCGGGCTGGCCAAAACCTTCTTCGGTGAAACCGCGCTGGCCGCCGGCTTCATCGACGAGATAGTGCTGCCAGAGATGGTCCTCAGCCGCGCCGAAGAAGCCGCGCGGGAATTCGCCGGCCTGCACCAGCACGCCCACGCCGCGACCAAGTTGCGCGCCCGGGCCGACGCGCTCCAAGCCATCCGCGCCGGGATCGACGGGATCGAAGCCGAGTTCGGACTGTAACGCCGGCTAAAGTTCGAGCGGTTGCCTAGGCAACCGCTCCACTGCCTCCTCCACGGGGCACTGTCGCACGTGCGGGCCCTCGGGTCACTTCACCCGGCGACGGGAGGGGGGCCGATGACCCCAGGATGGATCGCTGGGCCAGAACCGTTCGAGGTACGTCGGCCAATCCCAGGTGGACAGGAACTTCTGCGCCGCCGCGTAGCCGCTGTCATAGAGTTCTTCCAGACGGCCTCTGGGGGCATCGAAGTCGAGCACGCCCACGTTGGTCGACTCGACCGTGATTGCGCGGGCAGCGACCCACGGCTGGCTCAGATGGGTCTGGTCGTGGCCGGCCAGCATGGTGGTAAGCAGGCTTTCCAATAATGCCGTCTGTTCAAAAAGACGCAGGGGTTTCAGCACGGGCATCACCGCGCCAAGGCCCTCGGTGGGCCTCGGCAAGATGGTGATCCCAAACGTGGGCCAGCGTGGCGGTTTGCCATCATGCCGGTCGAAGGTGTCGATCGGAAAGTTCGACAGCACGCCACCATCAACCAGGGTGGATGTCGCCCCGCTGGCGGCGGTCAGGGTGACCGGGCGGTAAAAGAACGGAATCGCCATCGAAGCACGCACCGCGTCGGCGACCAGCTGCTCATTGGGATCCAGCCCGTAGAGCCGCCGGTAATCCCACGGCAGTCGCACCAGCTGCGCCCCCGTCAGGTCAGCGACGGTGACCACCAACCTGTAGCGCCGTTCTTCGCGCATACGGTCCTCGTCGAGGGCCAGGTCACCGAAGGTGGTGACACCCAGGTTCTTCAGCTCGCTGCGAACCCAGTCGTAGGCGACGTCACCGCGGTACAGGCTCGTTTCCCGCAACAGGCCCCACGCTGGACCGAGATAGGGGACGGGTGCCGCGTCGCGCCATTCACGCAGCGGTACCGACAAGGCGAGTTCCTTGACTTCCTCGCCGGTCAACTGGTCACCTTTGGACGCGGCCGCCAAAACCGCCGCGACCACCGAGCCGGCCGAAACGCCCGACACCCTCTGGAACGAATACCCGGCATCCATGAGCGCGACGATGGCGCCCACCAAGCCGATGAACTTGACACCGCCGCCGGACAAAACGATGTCCGCTGGTTTCGGTTCCTGCTTTGCAGACCGATCGGCTCCCATGACCACCTCTCCACCGGGCGAACCGCGCCCGAGTTAGCTCTCTGCCGAAACCCATTGATAGGGGAGGAATTTCCCGTCGAATGTCACGATGACGCGGTCACCCGACGGGTGCGATTTCTTCTGCAGGTCGAGGCTGAAGTTGATCGCGCTCATGATGCCGTCGCCGAACTGTTCGTGGATCAGCTCCTTGATGGCGCCGCCGTACACCTGAAGAGCTTCGTAGAAGCGGTAAATGGTGGGGTCGCTAGGAACCGCTGTGGGCAGCCCGCGCATGGTCGGTCCCGCCAGCACCGGCACCGCTGAGTCGTCGAGACCCAGCATCTTGACCAGAACCTTGCCGAGCTCGGCGGGAATCGGGTGTTGGCCCAGCAACGCCGACGTGGTCCACAGCACCGGCCTGTCGATGGCGTCGGCCAGCTCCTGCCATGTCAGGCCTCGCGCCAGGCGCGCAACGACGATCTGTTCGGTGACCTCGTTTCTGTTCATGGCTTCCAGCTTGCACCTCGGCCTGCTGAACGTTTCCTGTCTGGTTGCCGAAAGTGTTTTGCAATAGCTGTGATCGGCATCGTCGTCGATGTACGCTGCGAGGCGTCAGATCTTCAGCCACGGGGATCCGGGGTGATATGCGGATCGTTGTCGACCTGAACCGCTGCCTGGGCTACGCCCAGTGCGTGCCGCTAGCACCGGAGGTGCTCAAGCTCAGCGGCGAAGAGGCCCTCACCTACGACCCCAACCCGGATGACACCCAGCGTCAGCGGGTGCTGCGGGCCGCAGCGTCATGCCCGGTGCAGGCGATCATCGTGGACAGGCTCGAGAACGGGTAACGGGTCCGCGGTGAGCACGCGATGAGCGGAAACGGCTTCAAGGACAAGGGGCGCATTGTCATCGTCGGTGCCTCCCTGGCCGGGCTTCGGGCCGCCGAGGCGCTACGGGAAGAGGGTTTCCGGGGGCAGCTGATGATCATCGGTGACGAGCCTGGTGAGCCGTATGACCGGCCCCCGCTGTCCAAACAGGTCCTCGCGGGGTGGGTGCCCGCCGATCACACCAAGCTGCCCCGGCTGCGCGAGGTCGATGCGCACTGGCGACTCGGAGTGGCCGCGACCGCTCTGGACCGCGCCAACCAGTTGGTGCGGCTGGCCGACGGCAGCGAGGTGGTGGGTGATCGCCTGCTGATCGCCACAGGTGTGCGATCCCGGAAATGGCCTAACGCGGAGGAGGCCGCTCTGGAGGGTGTCCACACGTTGCGCACCAGTGGCGACGCCGCCCGGCTGCAGTTCGCATTGGCCGCCCGTCCGCGGCGGGTGCTGATCATCGGTTCGGGGTTCATCGGTTCGGAGGTGGCCTCGGTGTGCCGCGAGCTTGGTCTCGAGGTCACCGTCACCGAGCGCGGCCCGGCCCCGTTATGCGGCGCACTCGGCGGGGTGATCGGCGCGGTCGCCGCCGAGATGCAGTGCGCGGCCGGGGTGGATCTGCGCACCGGTGTCTCGGTGCTGGCGCTCGAGGGTGACGCGGGCGGGCACGTGCGGCGCGCACAGCTATCCGATGGGAGCAGACTCGACGTCGACGTGGTGGTGACGTCGTTAGGGTCGATCCGCAACGTCGAGTGGCTTGACGGGGCCGGACTGGCCGCCGGCTTCTGGGGAGTGGGTTGTGACGCCGGGGGCCGCGCGTTCGACATCAACGGGCTGGTCACCAACCACATCTACGTGGCCGGCGACATCGCTCGGGCCCCGCATGTGCTTTACGACTACGAGTTCCTGGCGATGGAACACTGGGACAACGCCGTGCTGGGTGCCCGGGTCGCCGCGCACAATATGGTCTGCGACGAGGTCTCCCGCTGGGCCCACCTGCTGATCCCGCAGTTCTGGTCCGGCCAGTTCGGTGTCAACATCAAATCCGTTGGCGTGCCTTCGTTTGGCGATGAGATCGTCTTCACCCAGGGTTCGGTGAAACAGCGCCGGTTTGCCGCGGCCTACGGTCGCCGCGGCCGCATCGTCGGTGCGGTCACCTTCAACCACGGTAAGTGGATCGACTATTACCGCGATCAGATCGCGCAGTCGGGGCCATTTCCGCCGCATCCGCCCGGCTTTGATTTTCCGGAAAACATGCGGGTGATGCCCGCCGACTTTCCGGAGCGCGGCGTCCCGACCGAGACCCCGGATGTGGTGTTGACAGGGCACAACCCCAGCGAGCGGCGCGCCGAATTCCGCACACGGCAACGATGAGTAGCGATGCGTGAGGAATCAGCGAGGGAGGGGCCATGACCCCGGAAGAAGCTTTTGACGCCGCGATGCGCTACGAGAACCGCGCGAACCCCTACCCGTTTTTCGATGAGCTGCGCAAGACGCCGGTTGTGCAAGTGACCAACGGTATCTATGCGGTCACCGGATACGAGGAGCTGATCGCGCTGGCCCACGACCCCCGGGTGAGTTCTGACCTTCGCAAAGGTCACCCACCCACCGCCCGCGATCGGCGGATCGCCGACGAGTCGGTGGTCGAGATGATGGAGGCCTATGGCCAGGAGCCAAGCTTCATCGCGCAGGACCCGCCTGACCATGACCGGGCGCGCCGCCAGTGCATGCGCTTTTTCGGTCCGCCGCATTCACCGGATCTGATCCCCAGCCAGGAGCCGCTCTGTCAGCAAATCGTCAACGAGCTGCTTGACAGGGCTTCTGAAAAAGCCACACACAAAACCCGCTTCGACGTTGTCGACGAGTTCGCCTATCCGCTGCCGGTAAACGTGATCTGCCGGATTATGGGTGTGCCAATCGAAGACGAGCCCCAATTCCACGCGTGGATCACCGACTCGCTGGCCGGCATATTCGACCTGGGCCCCGACATCCAAACCGAGGAAGGCCAGGCCCGTCGCGCAAAAGGCGAAGCCGCTAACGTCGAGCTCAACGAGTACATCGCCGGGCTGGTCGAGAAAGTCGCGAAAACACCAGGGCCAGGGATGATTTCACAGCTGGTCCACGATGACGGCCCGGATGGGCAGATGTCGCCGAGTGCGATCGTCAACAACGCCATCCTGCTGTTTGTCGCCGGTCATGACTCCACGGTCAACCTGATCTCGCACTGTGTGCTCACCGTGCTTCGCAACCCCTGGTCGATCGAATTGTTACGCAGCCGGCCCGAGTTGGTCCCCGGCGCCATAGAGGAGGTGCTGCGGCTGCAGTCGTCGGTGCAGTTCTTTCCGACGCGATCCGCACTGGCCGATATCGACATCGCCGGCACCACGATCCCTAGGGGCGCGCCCATCTATCTCATGTACGGCGCGGCCAACCGAGACCCGCGGCGCTTCTGCGACCCTGACAAGTTCGACCCCGAACGCCCCGACAACGAACACGTGGGCTGGGGACGCGGTATTCACGTCTGTTTCGGGGGTCCGCTGGCCCGGCTAGAAGTCAACACGGCGTTCGAGGCGTTCCTTCGCCGGGTGGAAAACCCGCGACTGGTCGAAGACCCACCGCCTTACCGCATCAGTCAAGTGTTCCGCGGCCCACGGCATCTGCTCGTGGATTACGACGAGATTCGGCCCTGATCGAGCGTTAGGTGAAATCACCCGGCTTGGTCGCGGTGACCAAGCGCGTGGCGAACCAGGGCCCGCCATACCACATGCGCCATCCCAGGTTGCGGCGTCGCACGTTTCGCCAGCCCAGCTCACGCAGGTGGTCGGCATGTTGACGGGTCTCCCGTAAGTCCGCAATGGCGAGTCGCCCGCCCGGCCGTAGCACGCGAACCGCCTGGTCCAAAGCAAGGCGGCGACCGGCGCGGGTCGGAATGTTGTGAATGGCAAGGCTGCTGACCACCACGTCGACGCTCTCGTCGGCCATTGGCAGAGCGGTCATGTCAGCCGTGTGCAACTCGACGCGATCGGTGACGCTTTCCAGCGCCGCATTGGCCAGGGTGGCCTGCTGCGAGTTGTCGGTCTGGTCGGCATGCCATATATCGACGCCGATCGCGCGGCCCTCAGGCAACCGCTTCGCCGCGGCGAGCAGCACCGCACCGCGTCCGCATCCCATATCGAGTAGCGTCTCATCGCCACGCAATCGGAGGTCGGCGAGAATCTCGTTCCAGACGTGGAACTTGCCCGCCCGCGTCGCATAAATGTAGGAGGCCGTCGTCCCGATGATCTGGGCGGCCGACGCCCCCGGGAATGCCGCCGCCAACCGCCTGCCACGCGTAAGAAACACGCCCGCCGCCGCGAGCAGCGCAGCGGATCCGGCTACGGCGGTTGCCAGTTGTGTTCCCGCCGAGACGGTCTCAAATGACCCGTCGTATCCGTAGTCGCCCTGGTGGTCGCGCACGGTTCACCAGCGGCCGCGATGGACGACCTCGTCGAACGGCCGCCGGTTCGGTTTGCGAATCGGGGTGAGCGGACGATCGGCGGGATATCCGACGCCGAGCAGGAACGCCACCAGGTGGTCGTCGGGAACACCCAGGATGGCGCGCGCCTTCTCCTGATCCCCCACCGACGAATGTCCGGTGCCGATCCCCAGGTCGGTCGCCGCGATCATCATCGCCATCGTCGCCTGACCGACGTCGTACTGATCTGTCACCAGCCTGCGATCATCCGGCGGTACCGGCACCACCAGGGCAATCGCCGCCGCAGCCCCGGCGATATGGCCGGCGCCCAGCCAAACCGTGGAGAGGTCTTGCAGCTGAGCCTTGTCCGTGACGATGACAAAGTCCCACGGCTGGCGGTTTTTCGCGGACGGCGCCCGCCAGCCGGCCTCGGCGATACGGTTCAGGTCGTCCTCTGATACCGGCTCCGGCGTGTACTGCCGTACATTTCGCCGCGCGCAGATCGCGTCCCAGGTTTCCACTTTCCACTCCGTTTCCGCTCCGTCTCGCTAAGCGCTTTGGCGGTTGATCGCTTGCTCGAGCGCATCAATCACATCGTGCAGCTCGCCGACCATCCAGTTGTGGGCGCGCTGGCTGTACACCTCAAGAAGCGACCGGTAGTACCAAAGGTGCAGCTGCGGATCCTGCACGCTGAACCGCTGCCACACCTCGTTCCCGTGCGCGCGCAAGTCCCGCAGGATCGCGCGCGCATTGTCGAGTTTATCGGCCAGGGAGACCAGCACAGCGTCGTCCGACGCCTCACGCAGGTGCTGGATGTACCGTTCCTTGCGCCCGCGCCAAGGAGGCTTCGGAGCCTCGAAGGTGTCGCTGCATTCGGCGACGATCGACGCCACATCTGCGCCGAACTTCTGGTCGATCTCGGCAAGGGTCCGTTCGCCGCCCTGGTCCTCGGCGGCATCGTGCAGCAACGCGGCGATGGCCTGTGTCTCGGTACCGTCCGCCTCGATGACCAAGCCGGCCACCGACAGCAGGTGGCCGAGATACGGGACTTCGCTGGCCTTCCGTGTCTGCGTCGCATGCTTCTCCGCCGCATACCCCAGGGCCTCGACGAACTTGGGCGTGAGGCGCGGGGACGCCGCCTGGTTGGCCATGCTGCCTCCTAGGCTGCTTACTGGACTAAGGGCTCTCCTTTCACTGTGGCACGGCGGTACGACACTCCGTCGGCCGGAACCCGCCCACGCGACGTCGGTGCGACGTTCTAGGGTGGCGCTCGATGGCGCTTCATATTCACCGTGCCGAGCGGACGGACCTGCTTGCCGACGGTCTCGGCGCCCTGCTGGCCGACCCGCTGCCCGACCCGTTCGCCGAGGAGTTGGTGCTGGTGCCGGCCCGCGGCGTGGAACGCTGGCTGAGCCAGCGGCTTTCGCACGTCCTCGGGGGCAGACCCGGGAGTGGCGACGGGGTGTGTGCGGGGGTGATGTTTCGCAGCCCTGGGTCGCTGATTTCTGAGATCAGCGGCACCGTCGACGCCGATTTGTGGTCGCCGGAGGCCATGACCTGGCCGCTGCTGGGGGTGATCGACGGCAGCCTCGACGAGCCGTGGTGCCGGACGCTGGCAAAACACTTGGGTCACTTCGACATGGAAAAAAGCGAAGACGTCGACGAGGAGGCGGAGCTGCGCAAGGGTCGCCGTTACGCGGTGGCGCGCCGGCTCGCCGGGCTGTTCGCGTCCTACGCCCGGCAGCGGCCGCGGCTATTGGTCGACTGGCTGGACGGCAATCTGGGGGGCCTCGACCCCGACCTGGCCTGGCAGCCGCAGCTGTGGCGGTTGCTGGTCGCCACACTCTCCGCCGATCCGCCGCACGTCCGGCACCGCGACACGGTGGCCCGGCTGCGCGATTCCCCGACCGACCTGCCCGCCCGGCTGTCGCTGTTCGGCCACACCCGGCTGGCGGCCACCGACATCGAGCTGCTCGACGCGCTGGCCACCCACCACGACCTGCACCTGTGGCTACCGCATCCCAGCGACCGGCTGTGGCGTGCGCTCGCCGATTTGCGCGGCCCGGTGCCACGCCCCGACGACGCCAGCCGGCGCGCCGCGACACATCCGCTGTTGCAGACCCTGGGCCGCGACTTGCGTGAGCTGCAAAGCGTTTTGCCCGCCGAACCCGCCACCGACGAATACCTGGGCGCGGCCACCACGCACGACACCTTGCTCGGCTGGCTGCAATCCGACATCGCCGCCAACGCGGTGCAGCCCGGAAACCGGGCGCTCGCTGTCGGCGACCGCTCGGTCCAGGTGCACGCCTGTCACGGCGCGGCGCGCCAGATCGACGTGCTGCGGGAGGTACTGCTCGGGCTGCTCGAGGACGACCCGACGCTGGAGCCCCGCGACATCGTGGTGATGTGTCCGGACATCGAAACCTGCGCGCCGCTGATCGTCGCGAACTTCGGCCTTGGCGAGCTGCCCGGACCCGGCCACCCAGCGCACCGGCTGCGGGTCCGGCTGGCCGATCGCGCCCTCACCCAGACCAACCCGCTGCTCGGCGTAGCCGGCGAACTGCTAGAGATCGCCGGCAGCCGCGCCACTGCGACCCAGGTCCTCAACCTCGCGCAGGCCGCCCCGGTGCGGGCCCGCTTCGGGTTCAGCGACGACGATCTGGACATCATCACAGCCTGGGTACGCGATTCGGGTATCCGGTGGAGCTTCGACAAACAGCACCGCAAGCCGTACGGCCTCGACCAGATCGTGCCCAACACTTGGCGTTTCGGCCTGGACCGGATCCTGACCGGGGTCGCGATGTCGGACGACTCGCAGGCATGGCTGGACACCGCGCTACCGCTCGATGACGTCGGCAGCAATCGGGTGGAACTAGCGGGACGTCTCGCCGAGTACGTTCACCGGCTGCAGTCCGCGGCGGACGCCCTCGACGGCATCCGCTCGCTGGTCGAATGGATCGAGGCGCTGACAGGCGGCGTCGCACAACTTACCCGCGTCGACGCCGGCGACGCGTGGCAACCCGGACAGTTACGCCGCGAGTTCGGAAACATACTGACCCAGGCCGACTTTCGCAGCAACGCCGCACTGCGGCTGTCTGACGTCCGGGCGCTGCTCGCCCGGCAACTCGCCGGACGGCCGACCCGGGCCAACTTCCGGACCGGCACCCTGACCGTCTGCACGATGGTGCCGATGCGCTCGGTGCCGCACCGCGTGGTCTGCCTGGTCGGTCTCGACGACGGCGTGTTCCCGAGGTCGACGCTGCCCGACGGCGACGACGTTCTGGCCCGCCGACCGATGACCGGCGAGCGCGACATCCGTTCCGAGGACCGGCAATTGCTGCTGGACGCGATATGCGCGGCCACCGAAACCCTGGTCATCACCTACACCGGCGCCGACGAACACACTGGTCACCCCCGGCCGCCGTCGGTGCCGCTGGCCGAGCTGCTCGACACGCTCGACCAGACCACCTCGGCGCCGGTACGCGACCGCGTGCTGATCGAGCATCCGTTGCAGCCGTTCGACATTCGCAACGTCACTCCCGGCGAGCTGGTGCCCGGCCAACCGTTCACCTTCGACCCGACCGCCCTGGTGGCGGCCCGGGCCGCCGCCGGTGACCGGCACCCCAGGCCGCGCTTCTTCACCGATCCGCTCCCCGACCCGGCGCCCGACGATGTCGTGCTCGCCGATCTGCTCGCCTTCCTGCGCGATCCGGTCAAGGGATTCTTCCGCGCCCTGGACTACACGCTGCCGTGGGAGGTCGACGAGGTCAAAGACGACATGCCCGTCGAGATCGACAACCTGGAAGAGTGGTCGGCTGGAGACCGGATGTTGCGAGACATGTTGCGTGGCATGGATCCCGACAAGGCGGCCCAAACCGAATGGCGGCGGGGGACGCTGCCGCCGGGGCGGCTCGGCTGGCGCAAGGCGAAAGAAATCCGTGCCCAGGCGGCCGGGCTGGCCGAAGAGGCGATGCGGCATCGCCGTGGCGTACCCGAGGCCTACGACATCAACGTCGCGCTGGGTGGCGGTCGCCGGCTCACCGGCACGGTGACGCCGGTCTTCGGCACCCGCACGGTGTCGGTCACCTACTCCAAGCTCGGCGGCAAGCATCTGCTGGAGTCGTGGATTCCCTTGCTGGCGTTGAAGGCCGCCAACCCGCGCCGCGACTGGACGGCGCTGTGCATCGGGCGCGCCAAGCGAAACGACCAGCTCGAGCGGCGGCTGCTGGGGCCACCCGCGGATTCCGCCGCAACGCTGCGTGACCTGGTGCGGCTGTACGACGCCGGCCGCCGCGAGCCGTTGCCGTTGCCGGTGCGGACGTCGTTCGCGTGGGCCGAGGCCCGCAGCTCGGGCAGAGATCCGGTGAAGGTCGCGGGCTATCGGTGGAGCTCGCAGAACAACTTTCACGGCGAGGACGCCGAGCCCGCACACGTCAGGGTCTGGGGCCCAAGGGCCCGGCTCGAGGTGCTGTTTGACCCGCCGCATCCCGGCGAGGAGGTCCCCGGTGAGGGCACCCGGCTGGGCGCACTGGCCGCCCGGCTGTGGGGGCCGCTGTTGCAGGCAGAGCGCTCGGCGCGGGAGTTGGGCTGATGGAGCGCTTCGATCTGCTCGGCACGTTGCCGGAGATGGGGTCCACGACGGTGTTGGAGGCCAGCGCCGGAACTGGCAAGACGTTCGCACTGGCCGGGCTGGTCACCCGCTTCGTCGCCGAGGGCGTGGGCCGGCTCGATGAAATGCTGCTGATCACATTCAGCAAGGCCGCCAGCCGCGAACTGCGCGAACGGGTGCGCTGTCAGATCGTGGAAGCCGTTGCCGCGCTGGACGGTTCGGCGCCGGTAACGCGGAATGACCTGGTTACCCACCTGATGGCCGGCACCGACGCCGAGCGCGACCAGAAGCACCGCAGGCTGCGTGACGCGCTGGCTGACTTCGATGCCGCCACCATCTGCACCACGCACCAGTTCTGTCAGCTTGTGCTCAAATCCCTTGGCGTGGCAGGCGATACCGACACCGGCGCCACCCTGGTCGAAAGCCTCGACGACCTCGTCACGCGGATCGTGGACGACCTGTACCTCGCACACTTCGGATCGCAGAGCGACGAGGTGGCGCTCAGCCACCGCGACGCGCTGGCGCTGGCCCGTGCGGTGGTCGAAGACCCGTGTGCGCAGCTGCGGCCGGAGAAACCGGACCCGCAATCGGTAGCCGGGCTGCGGCGGCGGTTCGCCGACGACGTGCTCGAACAGCTCAAACTGCGCAAGCGCCGGCTAGGCATCTTCAGCTACGACGACCTTTTGCTTCGCCTCGCCGAATCACTGGAGGGCCAGCCGGATTCCCTGGATTCGGCCGCCCGCGAGCGGATGCGCCGGCGCTGGACGATCGTCATGGTCGACGAGTTTCAGGACACCGACCCCATCCAATGGCAGGTGATCGATCGCGCATTCAACGGCCATTCCCGGCTGGTGCTGATCGGCGACCCCAAACAGGCGATCTACGGCTTTCGCGGCGGCGACATCTACACATATCTGCGGGCAGCGGAGACAGCCGGTCACCGGCGGACACTGAGTGCGAACTGGCGAAGCGACAAGGTGCTCGTCGACGGCCTGCAGACGCTGCTGCATGGCGCCGCGCTCGGGGATCCTAAAATCGTGGTGCGCGAGGTGGAAGCCCGCATCGACGGGCATCGCCTGCGGGACGCGACGCACAATGCACCCTTCCGACTGCGGGTCGTCAGCCGCGCGATGTTCGGCTGCGACCAAAACAAGACCATCTCCATCGACCGACTGCGCCAACACATCCCCGCCGATCTAGCTGCCGACGTCGGGGCCCTGCTGGCCAGCGGAGCCACCTTCGACCGCAAACGCATCCTCGCGGGTGACGTTGCGGTGATCGTCGAATCGGGCAAGGACGCGCGAGCTTGCCAAACCGCGTTGACACAAGCCGGAATTCCCGCCGTCTACACCGGCGAAGGCGACGTGTTCGCCGCCGACGCGGCCAAGGATTGGCTGTTCCTGCTGGACGCCTTCGACCAGACGCACCGCGCCGGGCTGGTGCGCGCCGGAGCCGCCACGGTGTTCTTCGGCAAGACGGCCAGCGACCTCGCCGACGGCGGCGATACCCTGACCGACGAAGTGGCTGCCACGCTGCGGGATTGGGCCGATCAGCTGCGTGCGCGCGGGCCGGCCGCGGTTTTCGAGGCCGCGCAGCTGGCGGGCATGGGTCGGCGGGTGCTTACCGAGCAGAACGGCGAGCGCACCATGACCGACCTGGCCCACATCGCCCAATTGCTGCACCAGGTCGCGCATCGCGAGCGGCTGGCGCTGCCGGCGCTGCGCGACTGGCTGCGCAGGCAATGTGAGGAACGCGCCGGGGCACCGGAACGCAGCCGCCGGATCGACAGCGACGCCGCCGCGGTGCAGATACTGACGGTGTGGGGCGCCAAGGGATTACAGTTCCCCATCGTCTACTTGCCGTTCGCGTTCAATCGGCACGTCTTCATCGACGACATTCCGCTGTATCACGACGACTCCGACGTTCGGTGCCTGGACATCGGCGGCCCGGACACCCCCGACCGCCGCAGGATCGAGGCGTTCAGCCGGGCCGAGGCGGCGCGCAACGACATCCGGCTGACCTACGTGGCGCTGACGCGGGCGCAGTCTCAGGTGGTGGCTTGGTGGGCGCCGGCGAGGGACGAGCCCAACGGCGGGCTGTCCCGATTGCTGCGCGGGCGGCGACTCGGCGAGGCCGAGGTGCCGGATAGCTGCTTGCCGAGGACGATCTCGGACGACGAGGCGCTGGCGTGCTTCCGGGAATGGGAGGCAGCGGGTGGCCCCGTGCTCGAAGAGTCGGCGGTCGCCGGCGTGGCCGCCGTTACCCGGCCGGAGCCGCCGACCCAACTGTCCGTGCGCCACTTCCACCGGTCGATCGACACCACGTGGCGGCGCACCTCGTATTCGGCGCTGGTTCGTTTCGCCGAGGAATCCGCTGGCTCCGGTGTCAGCAGCGAGCCGGAGGTGACACCACGCGACGACGAGGTCGATGACGTCATGGTTTTGGCGGAACCGGCGGACCGGGCAGGTGGAGCCGCCGATGTGGCCTCCCCCATGGCAGAGCTGCCGAGGGGCGCTACGTTCGGCTCGCTGGTCCATGCGGTCCTGGAAAACACCGATCCGTTCGCCGCGGATCTGCGGACCGAATTGGAGGGACAGGTGCGGACGCATTCGGCGTGGTGGCCGGTGGATGCCGAGCCGGCCGCGGTGGCGTCGGCGTTGCTGCCGATGCACGACACGCCCCTTGGGCCGTTGGCCGATGGGCTGACGCTGCGCCGGATCGGGCTGCGGGATAGGTTGCGGGAGTTAGACTTCGAAATTCCGCTGGCGGGCGGCGACGTCCGGGGTGCGGTCCCATCCGTTCGGCTCGCGGACGTGGGTGCGCTGGTTCGCGAACACCTTCCGGCCGACGACCCGCTGGCGGGCTACAGTGACCGGCTGATGTCCGATGCACTCGGTGGGCAGTCGTTGCG
>Ga0210389_10000041_pt1 | contig 119683 bp, 105 predicted proteins | sample IncBWH28OmetaG_FD_160127 | JGI IMG/M metagenome (GOLD analysis project Ga0210389, IMG submission 160127) | Forest soil microbial communities from Barre Woods Harvard Forest LTER site, Petersham, Massachusetts, United States - Inc-BW-H-28-O ...
CCTCTTGCATGCCATGCAAGCGCTCTCCCAGCTGAGCTATGGCCCCACATGGAGGCGCGGCACGTTACCTTAGAGGGGCGACTTCGTCAAGAAAATGAATGAGCTACGCGCCCCAGAGCGCCAGCGCGCGGGCCAGCCGGGAAAGCGTTTCGGATTTCCCCAAAATGGCCAAGGTGGCGTCGATTGGCGGCGAGACCGTGCCGCCGCACACAGCCAGGCGAATGGGCTGCGCGAGTTTGCCCAGTGCGACGCCTTTGGCGGCCGCCACGCCGTTTATCACCTCATGAATGGCGGGCGCGTTCCAGACCGCAAGATTCTCGAGGGCCTTCGCCGCCACGGCCAACAGCGCCGGCACCTCGGCGGTAATGTGCTTGCGCACGGCCTTCTCGTCATAGGTCGCAGGCGCCCGGAAAAAAAACACGCTGCTCTGCGCCATGTCGTGCACGGTCTTCGCACGCTCGCGCTGCGACAGCACAATGTGCTCGAGCATGGCTTCGTCGGCGACCTGCACGCCTTCGCGCTCCAGGTGCCAACGCAACACCGGCGCCACGCGCGAAGCAGGCGCGCGCATCATGTGCTGTTGATTGAGCCACGCCAGCTTCTCAAAGTTGAAGGCCGCCGCCGACTTGTTGACGTCGGCAATATCGAACAGCGACTGCATTTCCTCGATCGTAAAAAATTCCTGATCGCCATGCGACCAGCCCAAGCGAACCAAGTAGTTGAGGACGGCTTCGGGCAGGAATCCCTGGTCGCGATATTCCAGCACGCTGACGGCGCCGTGACGCTTCGAGAGCTTGGCGCCGTCGGATCCCAAAATCATGGGCAAGTGCGCATAGACCGGCGGTTTGTACCCCAGGGCCAGGAGCATGTTTTGCTGGCGCGGGGTATTGTTGAGATGATCATCGCCGCGGATCACATGCGTGATTTGCATGTCCATGTCATCCACCACGACGCAGAAATTGTAGGTCGGGGTTCCATCAGAACGAGCGATGATCAGGTCATCGAGCTCAGAGTTCTGGAAGACGACACGGCCGTGCACGACGTCCTCGACAATCACCTCGCCAACGAGCGGATTCTTGAAACGCACGACCGGCGCCACGCCCGGCAATGAATCAGTACGCTCGCGCCACCGCCCGTCGTAGCGGGGTTTTTCTCCGCGCGCGATCTGCTGCGCCCGCATTTGCTCGAGTTCTTCCTTACTGCAATAACAACGGTAGGCTTTGCCTTCGGCCAGCAATTCCTCGATGGCTTCCTGGTAACGATCGAAGCGCTTGGTCTGATAGAAGGGCCCCTCGTCATAGTCGAGGCCGGCCCACTCGAGGCCATCCAGAATTTGCTGAATGGCCTCAGCGGTCGATCGCTGCAGATCCGTGTCCTCGATCCGCAAGATGAAGCGGCCGCCGTGTCGGCGCGCGTACAGCCAGCAAAACAGGGCCGTCCGCAGCCCGCCGATGTGCAGAAAACCCGTGGGGCTGGGCGCAAAACGAGTTCGAACGGTCATGGCCGGATCTTCGGAAAACAAGGGGCGCCGAGTTTAGCAGAGCCTTCGCAAGGAGCGAGAGACGGCCGGCCTGACGGCGCAGCCGAGGTTTGTTTTAGCGAAGGGTCAATGTCATACTTTGCTGACGGGCGGTTAGCTCAGCGGTAGAGCACTGCTTTCACACGGCAGGGGTCACAGGTTCAATCCCTGTACCGCCCACCATCCGGCCAGCCCCATCTCCCCGTCTTGACACTACTCCACAGAGTCTTTTGCCGTGTTTGGCGTACGCTTACTTTGCGATACAAATCCGGCAACCACAGAAATGTCGACCACTACTCGATTCCGGATGTTGCCCCAATAGTAAGATAGCGCCCACGAGCTACCCGATGTCGGCCTACGATTTTCATCCCCTAAAGCACAATGACCTCGTCGCCGCGCTCGCCAAGCCGGCGCTCAGGTTAAGAACTCGTGAATTGGAGCGAGTGATCTTCACCGCCACGACCGGACGCAGCGGCACGCTGACGCTGTCCAAACTCTTCTCGACCGTCCCTGCCTGCATCGCCATGCACGAAGCGCCGCCCATCATGAACGGTCCGGTGCTGGAGGCTGCCAATTTCGGCAACGTGGCCCTGCTCGAACGCGTCTATCGCCAGATCAAATCGATCAACATTCTTCGCGCATCCATCGGCTATCGCTACTACATGGAAGCCAATCACCTCTTCGTCAAAACCTTCATCCAGCAGGCGGTGCAGGATTTCGGCGACCGCCTCGCCGTGATCCACCTGGTCAGGGATCCGATCGAAGTCGCCACGTCGATCTTTCGGCTGCAGGACTATCCGGGCACCGAGCGCGGCAATTATTGGTGGCTGGATTACCGCGCACCGTCAAATTTGCTGCAGATCGCGGACGTGCTGGATTCCCACAGCGATTTCTCGCACCCCTTCTACCGCGCGCTTTGGTACTGGCACGAGGTTGAAGCGCGGATTGCCGCCATGCGCGCGCAAATGCCGACGCTCAAAGTTTGCCGCTTCGAGACCAACTGGCTCAACAACGTGAGCAAGGTCTACGCGCTGTTCGACGAGTTGCACGTCGAGTACGACAAGTTGCTGCTGGCCGCCAGAGTTGGAATCCGGGAGCACGACAAAGAGGATGAAAAGACGGGACCCGCGCTGGCGCGCGGCCGCGCACAGGAAATGCTCTCCCAATTCAGGGCCCTGCTCGGGCAGCGCGGTTTCGATTTGCCGCGGGAATGGCTGGCGGCTAGCTGAGTTCTTGTTCCACCGCGGATTGCGCGCTCGGGCCGGCGGGGAATTGCGATTCGCGCCAGCGCTTTGCCAGCAGCCCCAAATGCACCAGGAATCCGCGTACGCTCCAATTGGGTGCGAAGTAAGACCACACACCGATAATTTCGGGCCTGAAAAACGTCGCCCAGGGCGGCTCGTTCACCAGATGCAGAACATCGACACCCGGATCGCCGCACACGTGGTGGAGCAATCTCTCGAGCAACAACAGGCCGGGCGCGAATTTCGCATGCTCCTCGCTGAATCCGACCTTGAGAATGTAGAGCGTCCGGCCGATCTGCAGACAAAATTGCCCGGCGACCGCCCGATCGCCATGCCATAGCAGATTAATGACGCAAGCATCCCAAGCGCAAAACTCGCGCAGCAAAGCGCTATAAAAAGCCAGCATGGCGGGCTGGCAGCGAATGGCAGACGAGGTTCCCCGCTCTCCCTTCCAACCCGACGCTTCGAGTTCAAGGAAGATCTCAAACGCCTGTTGCAGCCCCTCGCGCCGATACACCTGATGGCGCAGCGGCGCGGTCTCTTCGGCAATGCGATTGCGCCGGCGCAGATTGCTTTTGAATTTCGCCGTCATCGCATGCGTTGCCTGCTCGTACGTGCCGGCCGTATTGAAGTAGGCGCTGGTGTCGTACTGCAGGGGAACGGTACCTTGCGGCAATCGCGCACGCGCCGCGTAGGCGATGGAGGACTCGCTGGACACTCGCCGCAACCGTAATTCCTCCCAGCGGAAGATCCGCTGAGTCCGCAGCCACTGCGTCAGTGAATAGAACAGGTGTTCGTTCTCAACCGTCTGCGGGAACACGAAATCCGACAGCTGCATCTGGTCATCGTCGATGGTGCCGAGCACGCGTGGCCGGAAGGCCATGGCGCGGATATCCTGAAAATGCAGCGGGAATACGCCGGCGAGCGCCGCGGCCCGATAGGCTGCAATGAACCAAACGCGGTCCGGATCGGTTTCAAGCGACGACAAGTAGGCTCGATACCATTCGGGGAAATGGTTGAATCTCGCACCGGGCATGCCTTCCGCAAATTTTCGCCACGCGGGAGCGAGGCGCTCGAAACCCTGGAGGCCTTGGAACGCCTGAAATGCAAGGCTGTCCGTGCTCCCGTTTGTCCGCGCGCGTGATGTCAAATCATTCACCGCAAAAGGATCTTTGCCCAGATTTTCGTAGCATAGAACTTCAATGGTCCATGCGCTTGCCGATACTTCCCCTGAATTCGACGGTACGACGCATGCAGTTTTTCATCGTTTTCGACCAGATTATGCATCAATGACGGCGCGCCCGTGCGGTATCGCACGACCGTCCTGTCGAGAAACACATGCCCTCTCCCATGCGAAATCCTTGCCCAAAGCTCGGCATCCTCGCATATCGGGATTTCGGTATCGAAACCGCCGACTTCTTCAAAAAAAGCGCGACGGGCCATCCCCGCTGAACATACCAGTATGGCCGACCGAAAGGTCAAGCAGGCGCTCAGTTGGTTCGGTCCCCTCAACTTGAGCGCTATCCGCCGGGCTTCCGCAAAATATTTCTGATTGTGGCGCAAGACATCTGCGTTGACACCAAACGGCGAAATCACGCCAAAGGCCATCCCCGCCCCGGGGGCCGCGTCGAGCGCCTTCGCCAGCTCGGCCAGCGTACCCGGCTCAAGCATATCGTCGTCGTCGAGAAAATACAGGTATCGGCCGTGCGCGAGCTTCGCACCGTCATTGCGGACTTTGGCAGGACGGGCCTTGGACGGATCGGGCCGCAGGACATATCGAACCCGCGGATCGTTCACCGATGCAACCGTATCCCGCGCCGAGCCCTCGGGACTGTCGTCTACGACAATGATCTCGAACGCGACACCCGCCTGGCTGCGCACGCTGTTGATCGCCTCGAGCAGCTCCCGCTCGCGATGATAGGTGGGAACAATGACCGAAACGTCTAACATTTTACTCATTGTGCAGCACAGCGAGATCTTCGGGACCATCGCTGGTGAAACTTCTCATTCGTGAGGAACCGCCCGCGCTTCGCCCTTGGCGACGCGCTATGATCGCAGTGGAGGAATCCGCTGCATTTTCTGTGTGGCACTCGCCGGAAGCTTGACTTTAGCATTCTTATGCGAAGATTTATGCTTATCTATGAAGAGCTTACGGTAATATGTTTAATATTTATTCGGGGAGCGTTTAGCGTGGCGCTTAAATGGATTAGGGATGCAGTCCCGTCGCTGCTGTTGATCGTTGCGTTGAACTTGACCGGCGCCGCCCTCGCCGCCGCGCAGACCCCGCCCGTCGAAAGGCCGAGCGATGTCAACGCGCGGGACCTCGACGCCATCAAAGCGCCGCTGTTGCAGCTGGGGCCCGGCGACAGCGTCTCGGTCCAAGTGTACGGACAACCCGACATGAACAGTACGGTTTATGTCTCGGACGACGGCAGTATTCCCATTGCACTGGTCGGATCGGTACCCGTCGCGGGATTGTCGCCGTCAGAAGCGGGCGCCCGAATCGAGAAGGCGCTGCGAGACGGCAAGTATTTGATCGACCCGCACGTCACCTTGACGGTGACGGAGTCTCGCAGCCAACGCGTGGCCGTCTTGGGACAGGTCGGGCACCCCGGCCGTTACGCGATCCAATCGAACACGTCGATCTTTGACCTTCTCGCCGAGGCAGGAGGCATCACCGAGACGGGCGGGGATATGGTCTATATCCTGCGGCCGGACAAGGACGGCAACATCACGCGCTTCCCTATCAGCTTGAAGAGCGTGTCCGACGGCAGCAAAACCGATTCGCAGCCGACACTCAAGGGCCGCGACTCCGTTTTCGTGCCGTTGGCGCCGCAGCTCTACATCTACGGCGAAGTCATGAGTCCGGGGAAATTCAAAGTTGAACCTGGTATGACGGTGATCCAGGCAATCGCACGCGCCGGCGGCATCACCCAGCGCGGCAGCCAGAACCGGGTGGTCATCAAGCGGCGCAAGGCCGACGGAACCTACGACACGACGAGTGCGAAGCTCAGCGATCTGGTTCAGGCCGACGATGTGATTCGCGTGAAGGAGAGCATTTTTTGAGAGGCCAGAAGAATTTACCGGTCCTCGCGGTTGCGGCCGCGCCCGCCGTTCAGGACAACTATCCCGCGGGACCCGAATTTCATCAGCAGCAGGAAGGCGGCCCAGGGCTGTCGATGCTACAAGTGCTTTCCATCGTCAAGGCATATCCCAAGTATGGGCTGATCATTTTTATCGTTGTGGTCGCCTGCACCGCGGTCTTTACAAAGCTTCTGCCGAAGACCTACACCGCCACCGCGACCTTGATCGTGAGTGCAGACCAGCGCGATCCGCTGGAGACCATCCAACAGCAGCAGCAGCCGCTCGGCCCGTACATGGCGACCGAAATACAACTCATGGAAAGTGCGGCGGTGCTGTTGCCGGTCATCGATCAGCTGAAGCTGACCGAAAATAAGATTTACACCGCGGGCTACCACGGCGGCGGCGATCTGCGCGAATGGGTGCGCGAGAATTTGTACAAGGATCTGCTCATCGAGCCCGGTCCGGCGGGCAGCCAGCTCATCAACGTGACGGCGGCGGCGCGCTACCCTGGCCTGTCGGCTGATCTCGCGAACGCGGTCGCGGATACCTACCTGGCGCAGGAGCGTGAACGAGTGGCGGGACCTGCGAATGAACGCGCCAAACGGTACTCGGTCGAATTGGGCGAATTGAAGGACAAGGTGCGGGTGGCGCAGGATCAAGTCACGGCGTTCAGGCAGCGCAACGGCCTGCCGGACTTCACCGCGCAGAGCGCGAATATCGACACAGAATTGCTGGCATCGTTGGAGACGCGGCTGCAAGAAGCTCAAAATGCGCGCCGCGCCGCCGAAGTCAAGGCGGCAAGCGACCAGAGCCTCAACAGCGGCCCGAATGCACCGTTGTCCATTCAACCGCTGAAAACCCAGATCGACACGGAGCAGGCGCAGCTCGCCCAGCTGCAGGCGACGCTCGGCTCGCGCCATCCCAAGGTTGTGGAATTGCAAAACGAGATCGCGGCCAATCAGCGCAATCTCGCCAGGGCTAAGCAAAATCTGTCGGAGGGCGCCTCGGCGGATCTGACCGGCGCAAGACAGCTTGAATCAAAGCTGCAAGAGGCGGTCGCGCAACAGCAGGCGAAAGTTCTCGCGGTCAGCCGTCTGACGGATGAGGGCCGAAAGTACCTGCTCGAATTGGAGTCCGCTCAAAGCGTCTACAAGCGCGCGTTGGACGGCTATGATCAAATCATGTTTGCATCGGACAGCCGCTTTTCAAAGATAAACCTGGTGAGCCACGCCGTTCCGCCGCAAACCTCCAGCAAGCCGAAAAAGCTCAAACTGCTGATGATGGGCGCCCTCGCGGGTCTGTTCCTCGGTCTGGCGCTGCCGGTGGCCTACGAATTGCTGGTCAATCGGCGCATTCGATGTCGGGACGACTTCGAGCGTGATATGGCAATACCGGTACTGATGGAGTTCGACGCGATTCGCTGGATCAGCGCGTGAGCGCACAATTTCCGATGAATTCATCCCCTGACGAAGACAAGGCCCTGCGCGCGGAATTGATCAGCTCGTCGCATCTGGACTCGCAAGCGCTCGAAAAGATCTTTGAGCTGATGCAGACCACCGACCTTCGATTCGGCGATGCCGCGATTCAATTGGGACTGGTGTCGCGCGCGGACATCGACGAGGCGCTGACCCGGGCGCGTGGCCAACGTTCGATGGGCGAGGCGGGGCTGATCGAGCACGCCATACGCCGCGTCTCGGCCGATAAACGCGTGGTGTTGCGGCATGGAGAGGCGGTCGACCCCAGCCGGCGTTTGATCCTGGCGCACGACCAGGACAACGCGCGCAGCGAAAAACTGCGGGGATTGCGCACGGAACTGCTATTGCTCAACGAGGGAACACGCGGGGCGAACACGGTCGCGGTCATCAGCCCCGGTGCCGGCGAGGGGCGCTCGCAATTGTCGGCGGAACTGGCGATCGCGTTCGCGCAGCTCGGCCGCCGCACGCTGCTGGTGGACGCGGATTTGCGCAACCCGAGTCAACACACCTTGTTCGGAGCAACGAACGAACATGGCTTGTCGAGAAGCATCTCGAACTTCGAGAAGCCCATCTATCACCCGGTGCGCGGCTTGCCGCAAATGCACGTCTTGACTGCCGGGCCCGTTCCCGCGAATCCGCTGGAGCTGCTGTCCGACGGACGTTTCGAGCGGCTCTTCACGGACTGGCGGAACAATTACGAATTTTTGGTGCTCGATACGCCGCCGTTGTCCAAATGCGCCGACGGCATTGCGATTGCAACTTTGGCGGGACGCGTGCTGGTCGTGAGCCGCGCGCGGCACACGAGCTTCCCCAGCACACGCGACATGCTGCGCCGGCTGGCGACGACCCAGTCGCGCATTCTCGGCGCCGTGGTGAATCACTTCTAAAAGCGCGGCGGCAGTGCCGGCCTAGGCCGCCGCATCAATTGTGATTGAAAATCCAGGTGTAGTAAGTCTGGCCCAATCCCGCGGTCGGGGTATAGCTGGTCGCATTCTGGATCAGCGTGTTGTCTCCCCCCCAGGGATTCCAGGCCCACGCCGTCACCGAGTAGCCTTTGGCGTCGATCCAGGCGAGCGCCGCGGTCGCGAACGGCGCGGGATTGCTGCCGACTTCATCGCCCAGCTCCGTGACAATGAGCGGGTGGTTAGTGACGATCGGCGCCAGCATTGAATTGAGCGCCGTGAGATTCGAGGTCACCGTATACGGGTATGAGCCCGGGTACTGGTGCAGCGCCGCCGCCAGCTGATTCAAAGGGTCGGTGACCGGGTTCGAACTCCACCAGGTCAGGTCCGCATCGTAGCTGTTGCCGCCGCAGATGATGACGTTCGAAGCCCCGGTGTTTCGAATCGCCGTGATGACCTGCTGGTAGCCGACCGTGTTGTAGGTGTAAGCCTGTTGCGAGAGTGAGCCGCCATAGGACCCACTGCTCATGCCCCAGTAGTAGCTTTCCGTGCCCCCCGTCGCCAAGGTCTGATTCGCGTTGATCCCCGCGGGCCCGGAGCACTGCGCACTGCCCTTGGCGCAGACAAACGGCTCGTTGAACACCTCGAACATGACCGCGGGGTTGCTGTGAAACGCATTGGCGACCGAGGTCCAGAAGTTGATCGAATTGTCGCTGTCTAAAAATGGATTTTGCGTGTTGGCGGCAAAATTCGCCGGCGCGGTCCAGTGCAGGTCGAGAATCACGTACAAACCGGCGGCGTTGGCCGCCGCCACGACGGCCTTTACCTCGGCCTGGTATCCGGGACCGTTGAGCGCAATGACATTGCCCGGTATTCCAGTGACGGTAAGCCCCAGCCAAGAATCCTCATTGAGGGGCAGGCGCACCACGTTCGCCTTCCAGGCCGCAATCTTGGTGAAGTCCGGACGCGGCGAGAGTCCTGAGGATTCCCAATAATTCGTGCTGCCATCGAAAATAATCCCGCTCTCCAACCCGCTGACATTCACGCCGCGCAGTTGCACCGTGGTGCCGTGAGCGTCGACGAAGTGGTTGCCCTGCGTGCTGATGGCCATGGTGCCCGTGGTGCCGCCGGAGCTGCTGCTGGACGAGCCGCCGGAGCTGCTGCTGCTGGAGGAACTGCTCGAGGTCCCACCGCTGCTGGAAGAGCTGCTAGAGGTCCCACCGCTGCTGCTGGAGGAGCTGCTGCTGTGACCTCCGCTGCTACTGCTGCTGCTCGTAACACCGCCACCGCTGCTGGAGGAGCTGCTCGTGGATCCGCCGCTGCTGCTGCTACTGCTGCTACTGCTGGAGGTGCCCCCGCTGCTGGACGAACTGCTGCTGGAAGAGCTGCTGCTGGAGGAGCTACCGCCCGATGAACCGACGCCGCTGGGTATGTTCGTGGTTACGTTCGCGCTGGTCCCGCTGCATGCGGCCAGTGCGCCCAGGAACGCCATGCAAACCCCTCGCTGCAGCGCTTTCTGGATCCCAAACCCGTGTCGATTCATAGCATTCCGCCGGTAGTAAGCCTTGTCCTACAGTCTCAGGGGGAACGCTACCGGCAGCAATCTGTACCCAAAACGCGACGTAATGCGGGTTTTGGACATCCGGCAAGGACCGCAGCTAAACTGTGTCGTGCGTCTCACTTTACGATTCCGTTCTATCACTTTGATGCAGCGCGACTTTGGCATCACTTCTGAGTATGATTAACCGGGGTTACAGCCGTCCCAATGTTGAGCCTCGATATATGCTGACGACCGAGTGGTATTGGCCATGAGCGACCACGTTGCGACACATGCCGGTGCCCCGCCGCGCACCCCGAGTTTTTCGACTCCCGCCAGTGTCGGACCGCGCCTAAGCGCGGATCAGATTGCGGCATTTCACCGCGATGGGTTCCTCCTGGTTGACGGATTGTCCACGCCGGAGGAAGTCGCAGGGCTGCACACGCTGTACGACCGTTTGTTCTCGGAGCGGCGCGGCTGGGAGAACGGCGATTTATTCGATATGGTCGACCGCGACGATCCGAATCGCGCCCCGGTTCTGCCGCAGATGCTTTGGCCGTCCCGATACGAGCCCGCGTTGACGAAGACCAAGTTGGCGTTGAGCGCCCGATCGATCGCAGAACAGCTTCTCGGCAGCAAGATCGAAAACATTCTCGAGCACGCCATCATGAAGCCGCCCTTCGGCGTCGCCGAGACTCCGTGGCATCAAGACGACGCCTTCGCGCATACGAGTTCCATGTTCACGGAGTCCATTTCAATCTGGATGCCGCTGCAAGACGTGACGGTTGCCAGCGGCTGCATGCGCTACATCCGGGGCAGCAATTTGGGGCCGCTGTTCCCGCACCGCAGTCCGAACAACGATCCGCGAATCCACGGCCTGGAACTGGCTTCGCCTCCGGATCTGACAAATTGCGTCGCCATGCCCATGCCCGCCGGCAGCGCCGTCATTCACCATTCGCGCACCATTCACGGCGCCGGCGGCAACAGCGGCGATCAGCCGCGGCGCGCGTACATATTGGGCTATGCGGTCAAGACCGGCCCTCGGCAATTCCTGACCCGGGACTATCCGTGGAACCTCGAAAAGCAGACGGCGCGAGAGCAGCGTGAAATGGCGGCTCTGCCGCCGCTGCAGCGGACCGCGCGCAGGCTGAGACGATTGCTGCGAGGACAGAAGTTCTAGCTGCTTCGCCGGGTTTCGCTGTCTCGGCGAGCCTAGCTCTTTAACCGGGTTTCGCGTATTGAAAATACGATGATGCCGGCGACATTGAACAGCTCGCCCGCCAGCAGCCCCACCAACGCACCCGTCACGCCGCTGTGGCGCATCGCCGTCAAGCTGATCGAGATGGAGATCACGGCGCTGACCAAGGTCACCGTTGAGGTCAGGCGAAACTTCTCTCTTGCAACCAAAAAGTGCAGCAACTGATCGCGAAACAACATCAGGATCACGATCGCAAACCACAGCTGCAGCAGCAGGTCACGGTCGGCGAATTGCTTGCGCAAAATGTCCTCGAAAATCCACCCGCGGGCCAGCCAGATCAACAGCAGGAAGCAGGAAGCCAGGACACCGAGTCCGGTGGACACCAAGACCAGACGCCCGAACACCTTCGAAGGGCTCTTGTCCTGCATCCAACGCGAGACCGTCGGAAACAATATGGTGGCAACCCCGGTCGACAACAGATTGACCGGCATCACCAGCAAGCGGGTGGCGGATAGCGCGGCCACCGCGGTCACGTCGAGCATGCCGGCAACCAGGTAGTTGTATCCCTGGCTGAAGAGCCAGTGCACGCCGCTGCCGAGAGCCGACCAAGCCCCGAGCGGAGCGATGGTGCGCAACATCCCCAGCGGCGCCTGCGGATTCCACGGTTCATGCCGCCACAGCGCCTTCGACAAGGATCGGCTGCCGAGCACGCAGGCAAACGCCAGCGTCAACGCAGCGGTCGCCGCCGGCATCGGGGCGAAAGTCGCCGCGTAGGCTCCCAGCACCAGCAGCACGCTGTAAAGCGCATCGGACCCGAGTACATCGTTCGGACGGCGGAACCCGAACAGAATGGAACGCAGGAAGTTTCGGCGCAGCGAGGTGATCGTTGCGGCTGTGCCGGCAATCAAGGTAACCGCAAGCGGGAAATCCAGGTTGCCCCGAAGCCGCAGCACGACGCCCAGTATCACCGGCAGAAACAGCAGAAAAGGCAGCAAGCGCCGCTGGTCGCGCATCAGCCCGCCGATCAAATTTGCGCGCTCCGCTTGCTCGGAACGCGTCATGCGGATGACCATGGCCGGGCCGATGAATGATCCCTGCAGGGTGGTCGCCAGCATCACGGTGGCGATGATCAGCACGTAGTAGCCGTACTGCGTATCGCTGGTGCGGCGGACGAGCAGCAGACCCACGATGAAACTGGAGGCCGAGAGCATCGCCTGGACCGCGACCGCGCCGCTGAACATGCGTAGAAACGAGGTGTGTTTGCCTAGGTGTTTCTCGAACATTGTCAACTTAGCTGCCCTGAACGCGCCGGCAAAGTCGGGAAAGATACCACGCGTTTCAGGGGATAAACGGCACGCGCTGCGCAATTCTCGAGGGCCGCCGGACCGCCGCGTAGAATTCGGCGTTGGCATAATTTACAATTGCGAACGATGCTGGATGCCGACTAAGTCCTTGCCCGATGTTGTTTAATTCCAGCGTCTTCTTATACGCCTTCCTGCCCATATCCATACTCGGATTCTATTTGCTCGCGCGGCATGCCGGCGTCGCCGCGGCAAAGCTGTGGCTTTGCATTGCTTCATTCGTTTTCTACGGCTGGTGGAATCCCGCCTTTCTGTTGCTGCTGGCTGGATCGATCGCATTCAATTACACATTGAGTCTGTTTCTCAGCGGCACGGATAAGTCCGCGGGCCGCGGACAAACCCTGCTCCTGGCCGCAGGCATTTCCGCCAATGTCATGCTGTTGGGGTACTTTAAATATCTGTTCCCTTTCCTCGGATTTCTGCATGAGCTGGGCTGGCTGCGCGTCGATGCGGGCTCGGTCATTCTTCCGCTCGGGATCTCATTCTTCACCTTTACCCAGATCGGCTACCTCGTGGATTGCCGTCAGGGACTGGTTCGGCAGCGCGGCCTGCTCAACTACGTTCTGTTCGTGACTTTCTTCCCGCATCTGATCGCCGGACCCATCCTGCACAATCGCGAAATCATGCCGCAGTTCGCGGACCCTGAAACCTACCGATTCAAGGCGGAAAAACTCGCGGCGGGACTGGCGTTGTTCGCTTTCGGCCTGTTCAAAAAAGTGGTCATCGCGGATTCGGTGGCGCCGTGGGCGAACAGCGGATTTCTGCATACGCACGGCGCCCCGCTCGAATATGCCTGGTCGGTGGCGCTCGCCTATTCCATGCAGCTGTATTTCGATTTTTCGGGCTACGCCGACATGGCGATCGCATTGGGCATCATGTTCGGCGTGAAGCTGCCGTTGAACTTCAATTCACCGTACAAATCCGCATCGATCATTGATTTCTGGCAGCGCTGGCACATGACACTCACGCGCTATCTCACGCTGCTGCTCTATAACCCCATTGCGTTCTGGGTGGCGCGGCGCCGCAAGGCGAAGGGATACTCGACCGGGCGCGACGCGGTCTCCACCCCGGCGGGTTTCCTGTCCATGATCGCGTTTCCCACCATGGTGACCATTCTGATCGCGGGCATCTGGCACGGCGCCGGCCTGCAGTTCGTGATATTCGGCGCTCTTCACGGCACGTATTTGTGCGTGAATCACGCCTGGCGCATTGCGCACCCGCCGGACCCCGCCAAGCAGCGGGCGGCGCTGCCCGCGCCGATGCGTCTGTGGCGCGCCCTCTGGCCGGTCGTGCTGACGTATCTGGCGGTCCTGGTGGCCGAAGTGTTCTTCAGAGCCGGGTCGGTCGGCGACGCAGTGGCGCTGCTGGCAGGCATGGCGGGCGCCCATGGGAGCGAGCTGCCCGCACCTTCGCTCCACCTGGCCTTCAATCTGTTATTTGGATTGAGCGTGGGCCTCATCGCGTTTTTCGCGCCCAACGTCTACCAGATCATGGATCGCTGGTCCCCTGCGTTGACCAAGGTGCGTTCGACACTTCGCGGCATGCTATGGCAGCCGAATTTTCGCTGGGCGCTGATCGGCGGTACCCTGCTGTTCGCAGCCAGCCTGCGCTTCGATCAGTCGGCGCCGTTTCTGTACTTTCAGTTCTAACAGGCTGACAGTTTCAGCAGCCTTAGTGCAGCGGCGCGATCTCAGCGCAGCTCGGGGCGCTTCGCCAGGGTCTCGGCGACATAGTCGGTCACGCGCTTTGCGCCTTCCCAATTCGAGTGGTTCTCATTTAGCCACAGCTGGTAATCCTGCCCGACCGCGTAAGGGTTGATCAGATCGGCGCGGTTCGCGTAAAGCTGGTAATGCTGTGGGGTTGCCGGGCCGCCATACTTCGGCGTGTAGAGAAAAACGACCTGCGTGCCGTGCGCACGGGCCAGATCGATTATGCGGTTCTCGTAGTAGCGCGGCAGCCGGTACTCCAAACTGCTGAAGGAAGACGGCAACAAAGGCCGCGTCAGGCCGAGGTCCCATTCGGCATGCAACTTGTCCATCTCCTCCCGGCTGTGCGACAGGGTGTTGGGATGCACGGCATTGTCGATGCTGCGGATGAATTCAGCGTGATCGCGATTCGGCCCCTCGTAGGGCGGCGGCACGAAGTCCGGATCGCGAAGTCCGATGCGCTGCAGAAGGGTCTCCCAGGCCAGCGTCACTTGTCGGCCTGGCAACCGGGCGATATCCGACAAATAACCCAAGTTGATCAGCAGCGGCGCGGACAAAATGTCCTTCGAATCGGCGTACAGATTGAAAGCATCATGTCCTTTGCGCTCTTCGGACTCGGTCATTTCCAGCACCAGCAGCTTGACCTTGCGGTTGTCGAGCAGCTCTTTGGCGATGACGTATTGCAGATTGGTGCCGCTTCTGACGCAGTAGAAATTCACCGCCTTGGCATGAATCCCAAGGCGCGCCAGGTCTTCTTCCAAGCGGGCCGTGTGGATGGACATGCCCGTGCGCGAGGTGCCGAGGAAGGCAATGTCGATCGGTGCGGGGTCGAAATGGATCCGCTCGTAGATCCAATAGGTCGTCGGGGCCTGGGCATCGTTCAGCGCTTGGTAGCGAAGATATTTGTCATGCGGCAGCAACAGCAATGCCGCCACGTTTAGCAGCGCGAACGTCGCCAGCATCGCAAGGCTGAAGCTTCTGAAGCGCCGAGCGGGTACCGCCGCTTCGGGATCGGCCGCGCTAGTCATGCAAAATTCGGCGCAGCTCTGCGACGCCGTCAGGCCTTCTCGGCAAGCTTCTCATCGACCAATTTCACTATCTCACCCACCGATCGGAGTTCCTCCACTTCCGCGGTGTGGAAGCTGATCCCAAACTGCGCTTCGATCGCGAGAACGAGATTGACATGATTGAAGGAATCCCATCCTTGCACGTCTTCCGCCGTCGTACGCAGCGTTACCGCGAGATTCGGCTGGTCGAGCGTGTCGGCAATGCAATCCCTTACTTTCGCGAGAATATCGCTTTTATTCACTCACTTGCTCCCTACCCAAATGGCTGTCCAAACCCTTTCCAGTATCGCACGGCGGGGGTACCGGGCGCGCGAACAACTCTTCGCTGAGCAGTTTCTCGAGCTGCGCCCGGGCGCCTGTCTGACTGAATATATGGTCCGCGCCGTCTATTGAATGCACGCGGCACTTTTGTGTGAGGCGCTGCAGCGCCGATCCGGCCTGATGCTGCAGGAGATAGAACCCTGGGTCGCCGCGGGCAAAAAGAAAAATCATCTCCGTGCCGCGAGCGGCAATGGCCTGCATCTGGTAGCCCAAGTCGGCGGGCAGCGGAAGGCGCAGCGCGCGCGCGACGTTGCGGGCGAATGAATCCACGACCACCCAAGAATACTGCGCGAAGAGTTTGAGTAATCGCCAGCCGTTCACGCGTCCGGTCAGGAGCTTGCTCCAGAACTTGGCAGGCAGGACCTGTGCGACGTAGCGCCGCGGGTTGTGCACGAATCCCAGCCAAGTCAGGCCATCCAGCGTCATGCCTTCATGCCACAAGAAATTCAGCGGATTCACCATCATCACGCGCGCGACCGGCAAGCCTAAGCCAGCGGCGCGAAGCGCATGGTAGGCGCCCGAGCACAGACCGATGAGCGTCACGTCGGTTACGCCGAAGCGCTCGCGCATGAGGTCGATCGCGCTGCGGATGTCATCGAGTGCCGCATCGGGATAGACCTCGCCCGCGCTGAGACCGGAGCGCACGGCGCTGTCGCCAAGGCCGGCCAAGTCCATGCGCAGAACCGTATAGCCGCGCTGCGCCCACTGCCTCGCGAGCGTCACGTACATGCGATTGGGACCTACGTGATGCGTGGCGCCGGCATTGAGCAGAATTACGCCTCTGCGGCCCGCCTCGCGCTGCGGCGGTTCGGTGACAATGGCAAACAAGCGCGGATCGGCCGCCAGCAGCAGCGCGGTCTCGGTGAGCGATTGCGCAGCGCCTGCGCCGCAAGCTAGGCGCAGCACATTGGACTGAGAATCCTGCTGTTGCGAATCCGTCGCCGCCGCCGAGGACGCGGCATTCTGAATCTGCAGCCACTCGCGCGTCGCGGCAATCATGGGCTGGGGAATGAGACTAAAATGCGGCGCCGTCATCATCATGCGGACGAAGCCCGGCAGTGCCACGTAGCGAACCTTGGCGCCGGCCTGTGTCAATGCGTCGGACCAAACCTTGGCACCCGGCAATTCCTTGCGATCGATGATCAGCAACTCCGGGACTTGGGGCATGGCGACGGTCGCGAGTTCAAGCTGGGCGAGCGCGGCGACCGTGGCAGCCGAGAGTGAAAAGCCGCTGACTTGCATCGCGCCGGGCTCGTCCGGCACGGCGGGCGCGATGGACGCGGCCTGCGCTTTGGCGGCGGCCGGCGCGGCGGCAGCCACTTGCGCATCGGCCGCCAATTGGATGGTGCGCAACTCCCGCAGATAGCGTGCGCCGCTGAGAATGGGTGCGACGGCGATCAAGCGCGTGTCGCCGCCGCAGCGCATCGCCGCCTGGGCGGCGATGACCACCCCCAGTCGAAAACCGAGCAGACAGACCCGCTGCACACCGGTGCGTCGGCGCAATTCCTGCACCGCTTCAATCGCGTCCTCGGTCCAGGTCTCCAACTGATTGACCTTGGGGTCGGGGTCTTCGGAGTTCCCGGTGCCGGCATAGTCGAATCGCAATACGGGTATGCCGGCCGCAGCGATGTCTTCGGCAAACGCGCGCATGCTTCGGTGCGCGCAGATGGCTTCGTAGCCAAACGGCTTGCACATGACGACGCCGATGGGCGCCGAGCCTGTACCCGGCTCGCGGTGCAGCCAGCCAAACAAGGAGCGGGACCCTGAGCGAAAGTATAGGGGCGCGGCCTGGTTGCCGCCGGCGTCGATCAATGTAGGATGAATGGAGCTAAGACTCATTGGCGCCTTGGGGCCTTCGGCGGATTCTATCGCACGCTAAGTCGTGCGATCGGAACCCATGCCGCGAAAAAAGAGAATACTGCCACGATTTTACGTAATCTACAGCGATGAAGCTTGCACTGGGTTCGCTCGTTGCGCTGTGCCTCGTCGCGGCCTGCGGCCGCGATGCAGTCGCCGCACCGGGACAGGCAGCGCCTCCGCCCGCATCCAGCGATGCGAGCAGCCAGGTTCGCTTTGATCATCACCTGCTGGTCGATCAGTTCGGCTACCGGCCAGGGGACCCCAAAGTCGCCGTCATCCGCGATCCCCAGACGGGTTACGACACCGCCGATAAATTTGTCCCCGGGTCGACCTATCAGCTACGCAGCGCGGATGACGGTCATGTCGTCTTCTCGGGTGCGCCCAGCGTCTGGGAGCGCGGTACCGTCGAGACCTCATCCGGCGATCGCGGTTGGTGGTTCGATTTTTCCGCCGTGACGGCGCCCGGCAAGTATTTCGTGTTCGACACGCAAAGACAGGTGCGCTCGGCAACCTTTAGGATTGACCAACAGGTTTACTCCGACGTCTTGAAGGCAGCGACGCGGATGTACTTCTATCAGCGCAGCGGCTTTGCGAAGCGCCAACCCTTCGCCGATGCCTGTTGGGTGGACGATGCCGCCTACGCCGGCGCGGACCAGGACCTCAAGGCGCATGACGTGACCGACCGCGAGAATACCGCCAAGGTGAAGGATCTCAGCGGCGGTTGGTTCGATGCCGGCGACACCGATAAATACGTCACTTTTGCCGTCCCTGCCGTGCACCAATTGTTGACGGCCTACCAACAGAATCCCGGGGTCTTCAGCGACGACTACGGCATCCCCGAGTCCGGCAATGGAATCCCGGACCTGCTCGATGAAGTCAAATGGGAAACCGACTGGCTCAAAAAGATGCAATACCCCGACGCGAGCGCGGCGCTCAAGGTTGGCGATATCGTCTACACGCCCGCGGCGCCGCCGAGTTCGGATCGCAGTCCGCGCTTCTACGTGCCGAGCTGCACCTCCTCGACCATTGCACTCGCCGGGATGTTTGCGCATGCCGCAAACGTTTTCGCCGGCGTCGGCGCGTTGACGCAAGAAGCGGTGGATTTGAAGTCGCGCGCGATCGGCGCATGGAACAACTATCAGCGCACCAATCCCAAGCAAACACACTGCGACAGCGGCATCGTCAAAGCCGCTGTCGCCGACTGGAGCGAAGATGACCAGAACGCGGCCGCAGTGGTCGCGGCGGTTTATCTGTACGCGATCACGAACGACAGTGCCTACGACAACTACGTCAAGGCGCACTACCAGGAAACGCGGCCGTATCATGATATCGGCTGGTCGCGCTACAAGGCGGACCAAGGCGAAGCGCTGTTGTTCTATGCCGGCCTACCGCGCGCCGATGCCGGCACCCGCAAGGCGATACTGGGCGACAAGTTGCAGGACGCCAAAACAGGCAATCAGATCTATCGCTTCAACCCGAACGACGACTTGTATCGAGCCTACTTGCACGATGCCCAGTACCACTGGGGCAGCAACGAGCCCCGAGCGCAGTACGGCAACACCAACCTGGATGTCGTGACCTACGCACTGGACGAGGCGAATGCAGCGAGCTACCAGACTCGAGCGCTGGAGATTCTGCATTACTTTCACGGCGTGAATCCGCTCGCGATGGTCTATTTGAGCAACATGTACCGCTATGGCGCGACGCAGTCGGTGAACGAGATCTACCATAGCTGGTACTGGCATGGAACGAAGTGGAGCAATGCGCGAAGCTCTCCGTGCGGACCCGCACCGGGGTACGTGCCCGGTGGACCCAATGCCAGCGCGGTCAAAGCGGGCGTCCCCGCCTCGTTGATTCCACCCGCCGGACAACCTGCGCAAAAGGCCTATCGGGATTGGAATGGGCCGTGGCCGGACAGTTCCTGGGTGGTCACGGAGCCGGCGATTTACTACCAAGCCGCATACCTGAAGCTGCTGTCCAAATTTGCGAAGTAGCGCACCGCCCTGCGCGGAAGACCGGCCGCAGCAGCACGGGATTTCGCTTATAGTGCCGCAGCATGGATAGTCACACGGCCGCACTGCTGCTCCACATTCTGTTGCTGCTCCTCGCTCTGCCCGCCGTCCTGTCGAGCGGCTACCTGCTGCTGGTCACGCTGTTTTCGCAGCGGCTGCCGGTGCCTCGCCCGCAATCCCGGCAGCGTTTCTTTGACATCATCGTACCGGCGCACAATGAAGCCGCCGTCATCGCGCGCACCGTTGCCAGCCTTCGCAAAATAGACTGGCCGGCGGAGCGTTTCCGGATCATCGTGTGCGCCGACAATTGCACCGACGAGACCGCCGCGAAGGCGCGTGCGGCCGGCGCCTCGGTCATTGAACGGCACGATCCCACGCGGCGCGGCAAGGGCTATGCATTGGATTTTGCCTTTCAGTCGAGCCGCGCGGCCGGGTTGGCCGATGCCGTCGTGATCATCGACGCCGATGCGGAGGTGTCGCCTAATTTGCTCGAAGCCATCGCCGCGCGTCTGGAAAGCGGCGTGCAGGCGGTACAGGTTCACTACGGCGTTCTCAATCCCATGGCCTCGTGGCGCACCCGTCTCATCACCATCGCGAAGGGCGCCGTGCACATCGTGCGGTCGCGGGCCCGTGAACGCCTGGGGCTCTCCTGCGGAATTCGCGGCACGGGCTGGTGCGTCACCCATCAATTGTTGCAGGCTGTTCCCTATCAGGCGTTTTCGCTCACCGAGGATCTTGAATACGGAATCGAGCTCGGACTCGCCGGCTATCGAGTGGCTTATGCGGACGAGGCGGACTGCGATGCGGAGATGGTCTCGAACGAGCAAAGCGCACGGGCGCAACGCCAGCGCTGGGAGCGCGGCCGCTTTCAGCTGATGCGCTCGAAAACATGGCCCTTGCTCAAGGCCGCGGTACGCCGGCGCAGCGCGGTTTGCCTGGATCTGGCTTTCGACCTGCTGGTGCTGCCGATCTCCTATGTTGGCCTCATCATCGTCGCGATGCTTGCCGTGGCCGGCGCGGCGGCGCCGTGGTTTTCCGGCATGCAGGTCTGGCTTTACTTGAGCGCGGTTTGCGCCGCGAGTTTGATGTGCTATGTGCTGCGCGGCTGGCAACTCAGCACGATCGGCTTGATCGGCGTGCTGGACCTGGCCCGCGCCCCGGGATTTTTGCTGTGGAAACTGCAGTTGCTGGTCCGAACGCAAAAATCGAAGGGTTGGGAACGGACCGATCGCGAACGCCCGTGACGCGCCGCCGGGCGGGCGCTGGTCTGGGTATTGCGCTTGGCCTAGGCGCGCCTGTCAGGCACCGCGCGTCTGGATGACATCGGTGAGCCGGTGTTGGAGCATGCGCAGGTAACGCCGGTAAGGCCGATTCGCCGCGCGCGCCTGGGTCCAGTCGATCATGCTGTCGTTCAAATCATAGTGCCCGCGCTGCTGCTGCGGCACATCGCCCTGCTCGACCGCGCGAATGAGTTCCGGCAGCCGCCGGTAGAATTCTTCCGAGCGATAGGGCGGATGCAGGGACCATAGGCCGGGGGGACTACCCAGCAGGTCGATCCGATGTAGCCCAAAGCGCTGCATGCACTTGGATAGCGCCATTTCCGCTTCTAGCGCCTCCGGCGCATTTCCCAGCAGCCTCGACTTGAGCCGTTGCGTGGGATTCGGCCGCTGCAGTGGGAATGTCCCGATTGTGCTCTTGAATCGATTCAGATCGATCATAAAGGCCCGCGTGCTCACCGCCATGTGGCGATAAGCCAGTTCCGGCAGCGCCTCGCGCGTGTGCATGCCGCCCACCGCGCCGTCATGTCCGAATATCGCGCCGTCCTCGCGGGGCGGACCGGGGAATGGCGCCGCGATCAGCACGTCCGGGCGCTCCGCCATCCGGGCGATGGCATATTGCATCCAGGTCCTGCTGCCGCCGCCGAACATCATGTCGCCGTCAAAATGCATGACGTATTGCGCGTTCGCGACATACAGGCCGAAGAAATACGAATAAAAAGGTCCGCCGTCCCAGGCTTTGATCGGGATGGAATCAACATTAAAAAAATAGCGCGCCACGTCGCGACGCGTCGCATCGGAATAGTCGACGTCGATGACTTCCAATTGCGGGTAGGTCGTGCGCGCTTCGTGAATGAGCTGCCGCAGGCGCGCCAGGCTCGAGTCGAAGTTGCCGACCCGGTAACGGCCCGAACGGGTCTGATGCGTGTCGATGGTCACAATAAAGCGATCGACCATCGGCCCCCACGTTCGGATCTGATGAGGCAGAAGAAATTCGATGTGCCGCACATCCATGGGATATGTGCTCATCTGCGCCGCGGTACCGTGCCTCGACATCATGCGGTCAATTTGCGGTGAATCCTACGTTATCGATGTACCAGCGATTGCTCGCGAGTCCGCTTTGATCCTGGATCATGAATTTCAGGATTCTTGCATTCGTGAGTTCATAGGCCGAGAGCGGAACCTTGCACGTTTCCCATTCATTGATCGGCGGATCGTTGCCGCCGCTGCAATAGGCCGAAATGTGCACCACGATCCCGTCCTTGGAATCTCCCGCGGACATGAACCCGGAATCAAACATTTGCCCCGGGGCGGTGGGCTTGGCTGAGAAGATCAGATATTTATAAGGGCTGGTGTCGAAGCAAAGATTGATGTTGTTCTGGCAGTCCGCATGGAAGAACGGCTGCCATCCGCCCCACTTCTGACTGCGCACTTCGATATCGCGCTTGCCCGACAGCGGTACACCGGTCGTATCCTGATAGTTGACGCTGGTGACGCCCCAATCCCAGCTCCCGTCCCATCTCATGCTGCCGTTGTAGTAAACCCAGCGCGTGGCATCGGACTGTCGATCGGAGCCGGCAGCCTGCGCCACGCCTGCGGATACGCCGCTGCAAGCGCTGATAGCCAACGCGAGAAACGCAGTCGCTGCCGCCCAAGGGAAACCGGAGTGCATGCCGGAAGCATACACTCCAGCGAAAGAGTTGCGTATGGGGTCCGCGCTAGGTCAATTCGCGGTAAACCCGACGTTATCCACGTACCAGAGGTCGGTCGCCGCGCCGGTCGTATCTTGAATCATGAATTTCAGAATGGTGGTGTCGGTGAACTTCCAGGCCGACAGCGGTATTTTGCACGACTCCCACTGTCCCACCGCCGGGTTGGCACCGCCCGAACAATACTGCGTTATGTCCGAAATCAAGACCCCGTCGGGCGTGTCCCCGGACGACATGAATCCCGATGCCCAGGTCTGATTCGCACGCGTGGGCTTGAGCGAAAATATCAGATATTTGTACGGTGTCGTGTCGAAGCAAACGCTCAAGTTCTGCTGGCAGTTGGAATTCACATAAGGCTGCCAGCCGCCGCTTTGCAGATTGCTCACCGCCACGTCGTAGGAACCGGAAAGCGGTATCCCTAAAACGTCCTTGTAGTTGATGCTCGAGATCTGCCACGACCAATCGCCGCCCCAGTTCAAGACGCCGTTGTAGTACACCCAGGCCGTCGCGCCAGGGGGAGCGGCCATGCTGCCGTTGATCGTCACCCCCGCACTGCTCGGCGAGCCGAGTGTCGCGCCGCCGGCGGGACTCGACAGGGTAACCGTCAAGGTCTTGCTGCCCGAGAAAGGCGTCGCATTGCTCACCGGAATTGAAAAGGTCTTTGACGCCGCATCGCCGCTCGCCCAGGACAGCATGCCGCTGGTCGCGGTGTAGTCGGTTCCCGCCACGGCGGTACCGTCGGCGGTGGCGTAGTTAACACTGACGGCGCCGCTCGAGCCGCCGGTGCGATTCACCGTGACGGTGAGTGAACCCGCACTCTGCGCCACGGAGAGACTGGCGGCCGACAGCATCAGGGTACCCGGCGTCGGTGCCACGGCAGAACCGGTGATCGACACGGCCGCGCTCGCCGGACTCAAGATGGTCGCGCCGCCGCTGGGGGCCGAGAGCGTGACCGTGAGCGATTTGTTGCCCGAGAAGGGAGTCGTGTTGCTCACCGGGATCGAAAAGGTCTTGGCCGAGGTGTCGCCACTCGCCCATGTCAGCGTGCCGCTGGCCGCCGTGTAGTCGGTACCGGCGACGGCACTGCCGTTGCTCGTGGCATAAGACACGCCCACAGCTCCGTTGGATCCGCCGGTGCGATCGACGGTGACCGTCAGGGAGCCTGCGCTCTGCATCACGGTGTAGCTCGAGGCGGACAACTGCAGATTGCCGACCGGCGCCGCGGCGCTGCCGGTGATCGATACCGAGGCACTGCCGGGGTTGCTGATCGATGCGCCCGTGCTCGGACTGGACAGGGCGACCGTGAAGGTCTTGTTGCCGGAGAAGGCGGTGGCATTGCTGATGGCCACGGAGAAGGTCTTCGACGCCGCATCGCCACTAGCCCACTGCAGCGTGCCGCTGCTCGCGGTGTAATCGGTGCCCGCCATCGCGGTGCCGTTGGCGGTCGAGTACGCCACGCTGATGGCACCGCTGGTGCCGTTCACGCGCTTCACGGTGATCGTCATCGAACCGGCCGACTGCGCCACCGTGTAGCTCGAGGCGGACAATTGCAGGCTGCCCACGGGCGCCGAAGCATTGCCGGTAATCGTCGCGACGGCACTGCTCGGGGTGCCGATGTTCGCGCCGTTCGAATTCGACAACTGAATGGTGAAGGTCTTGTTGCCCGAAAACGCGGCGGCGGTGCTGATGGGGATCGAAAACGTCTTCGCGGCCGCATCGCCGTCAGCCCACTGCAGCGTGCCGCTGGTCGCGGTGTAGTCCGTGCCGGCCACTGCGGTTCCATTTGCCGTGTGGTACCCGACGCTGATTGCGCCGCTGGAACTTCCAATGCGGTTGACGGTTACCGTCAAGGGTCCCGCGCCCTGCGTCACTGCGTAGTTTGCGCTCGAGAGTTGTACGGTCGGCTCCGCGGCCGCGTCGCCTGAGATTGAAATCGCCGCGCTGCCGGGACTGCCGATCGTTGTATTGGCACTCGGATCCATCAACGCCAAGGTGAAAGATTTGCTGCCCGCAAAGGGCGTCTGATTGCTGACGGGGACCGACACGGTCTTGGACGTCATGTCATTCTCGGCCCACTGCAGCGTGCCGGAGGTGGCGGTGTAGTCGCTGCCCGCTGCCGCGGTGCCATCGCTGGTCGTATAGCCGACGGTGATCGCATCGGTCGAACTGCCCGTTCGAACCACGGTGACGGACGCTGAGCCGGCATTCTGCGGAACCGTGTACGTCGATGCGCCCATCGCCGTTGCGCTCTGCGCAGTGGTGCTTTGCGCAGTGACCTGCGAGGAATTTTGGGAAGTCCCGCCACCGCACGCGGCGAGACTCAGCGCGAAAACGGTGGCCACTGCCACGCCGCGAAGAGTCATCCCCAGTGTCGCTCGATTCATGTCTGCACCTCGATGTTGCCGAAGATGCCCTGTTGGCGGTCGCAGACGGATAGTGAATTGGCGGCGGTTTAACTTAACGAACCTTGCCGGCAACCCCGCTACCTATTAGATCTTCTTGATCTACAGACCGGAGGCTTTGCGTCCCCGCTTTTCAGCAGGTTTGCCTCGCACCGACAGCAATTGGAACATCGCAAATTGCGATGCGCAAAGTGTCGCCATATTGCTACGAGAAAGACTTCGCGATCGCGCGCGCGACCATCTATCGGCGGCTGGGATTTCGTCGCGGAGTTGCGACGCTCGAAGGGACCGCCGGAGCGCGCGCGGGAGCGCGGTTCAACGCCTGCTGATCCATCAGCGTTCTTGCCATGGCGACGGTGGCGAGTGTCATGATTGTAAATTCTACTGTCAGCACATTGAGCCAGCGAGACTCGGATAAATTGGCGATCAACTGATCGAACAATAGTGTGAGGTACAAAATCCCCTGAGGACGAACAGTGGCAAAGAGTTGCATGCCTTGTCTTAAGTACTTGATGAGGTAACCAAGTAGACACAGCGCTCCGACCGCGCCCAGATCATTGATGATATCCAGATAACCGTTGTGACCTTCGGTCGGGTAGAAGTAGAGGCGCTCAATCATTTCCAAGGAAGGCGATCCGGGTTCTTGCACCCAGTACGCGCCGTATCCGGAACCGAGCAGAGGCCGGAAGGCAATGTGGCGGTTGACGATTTCCCAGATCCCGGTGCGTCCGCTGAAGGTCAGGTCCTTGCCGGATAGCGCCGTGATCGGCGACAGCAACAGACCCGATCCCGGTATCAGGTTGAGAACGGCGAGGGAATAGACCAGCAATGCGCTGACAAACAGCACGATCATGTAAGGCAGGTAGCGCCGCAATCCCGACGGCGGCCGCAGCAACCCCACCATCAATGTGCAGGAAAAGAAGGCATCCATGATCGAGGTGGAGCTGCGCGACTTCAGCAGACAGATCATCGCCACTCCCCCGCCCACGGCCACCATCCACCAGGGTTTCTCTCTGCAGAATCCCGCGTGCAGCCAGAGAATCAGAGCAATGGAGGCCAAGCTGCCCAAGCCATTTTTTTGCGTCGCGAGACCATGCCACGCGCCGATCAGTGCCGCGAAATTCATCTGCTCGATGGCCAGGTCGGGCGCCATCATCACAAAGATGATCGAACCCACCAAAACGGCCGTTAAAACCGGCCTGAGGACGCTTTGAAAGCGGCTCGTCCGCCATCCCATCAGTACAAAGGCAATCGCCACCAGTACTGTGGTCGTGAAACGCACCATACGCCGCAAGGTCACGCCCGGTTCAATCGACCAGAGAAAGCTCGCTCCGATCAGCAACACGAACAGCAACAGATAGGGATTGATCTGGCGCACGAGCTTGAGTGCGGTCGCCGAGCGCGAAAGCGGCACCACCGCGCCGAACGCCAACAGGCTCAGCCAGATGAGCCGGCTGAGTGCGCTTCCCTCGGTCGGCAATCCCTTCGGCGCGTAGTCGAAGCCGTCGGGCACGATCATGATGATGATGATCACCCAGACCGCAATCGTTGCGATGGCCGATGGGCGTTCGGGCCGCGGGCCCTGCGATGCAGCTGTGGGCGAGCGGCGCGCGCCCGGATTCACGCGTTACCGTCAGGCGCATCTGCAAAGGGATTCTTATATTTTCCCATGAGTTGCAGAGCAAAGTAATAAAGGAACGGAGGTTGATGCACGAAGTAGCGTTGCCATCGCTGGCGCGGCTCTCGCACCACGCGATACAGCCACTCGAGCCCGATGTTGGTCACCCAGGCCGGCGGCCGCTTGAGACTCTCGGCTTCGTAATCGATGGTCCCGCCGAGTGGCAGGTAGAGCTTGATCCCGGGGAGCCGATCGCGGTACTTGAAGATGAACTTCTCCTGGCGCCCGCCCCCCAGGCCCACCATCAGCACCGTCGCGCCGGAGGCATTGATCTGCGCCAGCATCCGCTCGATCTCTTCCGGACGCTGATCGTAGTCGCGCGAGGGAGCGATGGTGCCGACCACCATCTCGCGTCCGACCTTCGCGTTCACATTGCGGCGCGCGATCTCGGGAATGCCTGGACTGCCGCCGCAAATGAACACGGTCATCGACGGATCGTCCTTGTAGCGGGTGTAGAAGCGTGGGAAATAGTCGGATCCGGAAACGCGCTCTTTCAGAGGGGTGCCCAGCATGCGGGCCGCGGCGACCAGGATTTGACTGTCGCAGGTCACCACATCGAATTTCGGCAACAGACGGTAGAACTCGACGTCCTTCTGCAATTTCATGATCGAGTCGACGTGCAGCGTCAGCATCACGCCCTCGCGGAAGTTCTCCACCAGTTCGTCCATGGTGATGTCATCGACCTCGGCATTCAGCAGCCTCACCCTTCGGGTCATAGCGTCAGCCAGGCGACAGGCGGTCGATGAGTTGCTTGGTCTGCGCGATGTTTCGGCGGCTGGAGGCGCCGAACAGGATCGACTGGATATTTGGAAAGCGGCAAACGTATTCGAGCGCTTCCTGCGGCGCCAGGGCACCGCTCGCAAACACCGACATGGCGATCAAGCGGCAACTGCCTGCAGCGATCAAGTCCTCGTAGGCCTGCATGCCGCCGCACATGCGAAAGCCGATCTTGTTGATGTTGGCGCAGATGATTGGATTTTCGATGCCGAGCTTTGCCAGGCGCCGCTGCAGCATCGGCGCATTCATCGTGATGAACCCCGGCTCCGCCTGATAGCGTTCGCGCACCCAGTCGGCGAACATTTTGAATGCCTCGTCGAAGCCGAGGCCCATCAAAAAATCCGTGGCCACATTCTGCAGAAAAATCACCGGTGTCTTCAGGCCCGCGAACATTTTCATTTCCGCATCGATCAGCAGCCTCGCGAGACCCTCGACATCCTGGCGGGCCAGCGACATGCCGCCTTTCAGCAGGGCGCCAAACTTGTTTTCTTCCGGCAAAAAACTGCGTACCGCCCCCAGCATACCGAGTTCGGCCGCGGCGTTCGCGTACTTGTGCGCATACGGCATGCAAGGATAAAAAGTGTAATCGGGATACCTGTCGAGATTGGCGCGGAAAAAATCGCATATCTCGCCCATGCGCTCGTGGGTCGTGCACATAAAGGTCTTGACGCCCTCTGCGTAGGCATCCTCCAGAACCTCGATGATCGCGCGGCCGTCCTGAAAGCGCATCGACTGCGCGCGCGCCTTCTCCTCCGACATGTGATTCACGCCGAAGAATTGATTGTCGCCGAATAAGACTCTGTCCATGGGTTGCCGTGAGCTTGTTGCCGTTTAGAAGCGATCGAGAAGCGAACGCATGAACGATCTGGGGCGCTTGGCCGGCGCCGCCGTTTGGCGCGCCTCGGCCGCGGCCGCCGCGTTCAATTTGACCGCGGTGCGCGGCTTGCCGGCATCCTGGCGCAGCATGGCGGCAACCTGGACCGTGTCGCTGGCGGTTCGAAATGTGCTGATCGGCGTCGTACCGGTCTTGATGCACTGGACGAAATGATCGATCTGTGCGGAGTACTCTTCGCCCCGCACGTAGAACCAGACCGGGCGGGTCAGTTCGGTCGTATAGCGTACGTTCCACCCTTTCGTGAGCCCGCCGGCGGCGCCTTCGTCGCTGCGCAAATAGATTTGGATCTCCTGGCGATCGACATTGATGCGGCCATTGCTGCCCCAAAAATTCAGCCGCACCGACATCTTTCGGTAACTGTCGTCGCTCCAGTTGGTCGCCAGCTGCCCGTAAAACCGCTCCGAGTATTGCAGGGTCGAATAGATCTCATCATCGACGTCATTCGAGAAGACGCTGTTGAGCAAGGTGCCGGACACGGAGATCGGCGCCCCGATGAGATAATTGGTCAAGTCGATTGCGTGGCAGGCATAGTCGAACAGCGCCCCGCCGCCCTCGCTCTTCTGCGCACGCCAGGTGGAGCCCTTCGGCCGCAACACCACCGGCCCGTAGGCCTCTACTCGGACGTGGTGAAGTTCGCCGATCAGCTTTTGATCCAGAAGACGCTTGGCCTCGTTGAACGCCGCCACGAACCGGTAGTGATAGCCCACCTGATTGACCAGTCCCTTGCGCTCCGCCGTATCGGCGAGACGATAGCCGGTTTCCGGTTCCAGACCGAACGGCTTTTCGCAAAACACATGCAACCTGCGCTCCAAGGCCTCGGCAACGATCTCCGCGTGATATCTCGACGGCGTGGCCACGAACAGGCAGTCCAGCGGCACCTCTGCCAGCATCTTCTTGTAATCCGCATAGGTCTGGACGCCGGTGTATTTCGACAGCACGTCGAGTACATAGGTCGAACTATCGCAGACGGCTTTCAGTTCGATGTCCGGATGGACATTGACCATGGCCTGATGAGAGAGGCCCATTTTTCCCAATCCGACGATTGCGGCTCTAATCATTGGTCATTGTGTATGTCAAGCGGCTAGTAAACAGCCGGAGCCCTTAAAAAAGGAAGCTTACACCAGCTTGTCGACAGGTAGTATGACACGGGTCTCAACCGCTCTGGTCCCGTAAATACCAGCCGGCGGTATCTTTGAGTCCTACATCGAGCGATATCCAACGCAGCCCCAGCTGCGCTTCGGCACGCCTCACGTCCAGCTTGATTTCCTGCTGCATCAGTTTCAGCAGTGATGGCGGAATCGGGGGCGGCACCCGCCACCGCAAGCGGCCAATGCGCAGCGCCATCTCAACGATTTTCAAGGGTGGCGCCAGCAGTTTTGCTTCGATCTTCAAGCGCCGCGGTGAGATCCGCCTGACCGGCACCGCTTTGAGCGCGCGTGCGAACCGCACCAAATACTCATTCCAGGTAGGAGGATCGGGTGTGGACAAGTTGAACACTGCGTTGCTTGCTTCGGGCAATTGCAATGAGCGCGTGATTGCTCTGACGACGTCATCGACATGCACGAGGTTGCAATAGCCGTCCCCGTTTGCGGCCAAGTCTCCGAGCCGCCCGGCCATCAGCAATTCGGCAATTCTGCCGCTCCACTGCGGGCTGCCGGGACCGTACACGCAGCCGGGTCTTAAGATCACGGTATTGGGATATCCGACTGCGGCTTGTTCCGCGGCAATTTTGGCCGCTGCATAGGGCCCCAGCTCAGGGCGTAACGCAGCGCCTTCATCCACGGATCCGCTCACATCGCCATAGACGGACATGGTGCTCAAGTGAACCACGCGGGGTGATGCCGGCGCCCGGGCGGCTGCAGCGGACAGCGCACGCGCGGACTCGATGATGGACGCCGAGTTGCCCGCGACGCAGTTGACCACGGCATCGACCCCAGCCAGAGCCTGATTCAGGTCCGATTCGCGGGTGGCATCCAGTACCCGATGCTCAGTCCCCGGCGCAGCAGCCGGGAGAACCCTCACCCCCGCAATGGGCAGCGCCCAGTCATCCGCTGCCAAGGCATTGACGAGGCGCTTACCGATGAATCCGCCGGCGCCCAACACTAAAATCCGCTTCTGCATGGGATCGTTACGTCCTTGATGACTTTCGAGGCGTTCGCGGCTAACGTAGTCACGACACCACATGGAGCTTTATAAATGTCCGTCAGAGCCACTATCGTAGAGACTTTTCAACAGGTCGCGTCCGAGCAGCAGCGAACCCTGGCCAAACTATCGAATGACATTCGCTTGCTGGAATCAGGCCTCGACTCGCTCAGCTTTGCCCTGATCGTTGCGCGTCTCGAGGACAGTCTCGGTTTTGATCCCTTCGCCACTGTGGACAGTTTTCCCGTCACGTTCGGCGATTTTGTAAAACTATACGAAAATCATCCCAAATAGCCACTGCAGCCTGGCGCCATCAACCGGTTGAGTTCAAGGGCTGTCGTGCGTACTGGCGGTATTGCCAGCCCCACAGGATCGTGAGTTTGCCAAAATTGGCGCTGGCCTTGATCAACCAGGACGCCGCGTGTTGCCGTCCGAACGGCAGCACCAAGAGCGCCAGAATTCCCGCAAGCACCATCTGCAGCAAAGATTTCAGAAAGAACACGCAGCGCCCCGGCCAGCCAATGGGCCTGTAGCCGCCGCTGACCGTGTATCGAGCAAAGGTTTGACCGCCGCTGAGAGCGCGCAGCAACAGCCAGCGCAATGACAACCTGCCGGACTCGATGGGCTCGAATACCGGCGCCCTCTCCGACCAGACGATCTTGGCCCCTTTGCGTACGAGGCGCACCAACAAGTCGACATCCTCGCCCGCCATGAGTCCGTGGCGGGGATCGAACGGCCCCGGCTCCGCACGCAGGCGCTCTGCGCGCAGCACGAGATTGCCGAAACGCATGCTCTTCAGCGGCACCTCTGCACCCTCGGCTTGATGCGCAAAATCATAGAATTTGCCGCGGCGGATCCAGCCGGGTGCGGTCGCGGGGACCTCCGGTTCGACCGGCGCCAAAACGCCGTCGGCATTGGAAACTTCGGCGGCGCGCAGCAGTTCTTGCAGCCACGCCTGCGGTGCGCGTTCATCGTCGTCGATGAACGCCAACCAGTCGCCGGACGCGAGTGCCACGGTTCGATTGCGTGTCACCGCAATATTGGGTTCGGGCTGCACGTCATAGACGATCTGAAACGGCGCCCCGGTTTGAAACTCTTCGGTGACGCCGCGCGCTCCGCCGCCGGGATCGTTGTCGACGATCACCACTTGATCAGGCAGTCGGGATTGCCGCGCCAGATCTTCGAGCACGGCGCGCAGACGATCATTGCGCCGAAAGGTGGGAATGCAAACGCTGATCTTGGGTGGTACGGACATAATGACGCACGGCACGGATGAATTCTCGCGTTAGTATAATATCGGATCGAAATGAACTCTCACGCGTCGCCGGCAATTCGATGATCCAGGATGCATTTGACGTCGCGGACGGCGCGGCGCTCGTTGCCGACGTCTGCATCATCGGCGCCGGCGCGGCCGGCATCACCGTGGCCCGGCAATTCGCCGGCACCCGGCATGAGGTGTTGCTGCTCGAATCCGGCGGCCTGCAAGAGGAGCCTGCCACTCAGCAGCTGTATGCGGGCTCGGTCGCGGATGAACGCCTGCACAGTCCGCCGGATCGCTATCGGCAACGGCGCTTCGGCGGTACCACGACCATTTGGGGCGGCCGCTGCATGCCGCTCGATCCCATCGACTTCGAGGAACGGGATTATGTGCCCCACAGTGGTTGGCCCATAGGCCGATCTGCGCTGGAGAATTTTTACCCGCTCGCGAATTCGCTGTGCGAAGCCGGCGAATTCAAGTATTCGGTGCCGGAAGCGTTCGATCCGCAACCCCGCGCGATGATCGAGGGCTTTACCAGTGCCAATTTCAGCACGGATACCTTGGAACGATTTAGTTGCCCGACTGATTTCGGCGCGCGCTATGGCCGGCGGCTGCGCGAGGCGCGCAATGTACGCGTGCTGCTGCACGCGAATGTGGTTGAGCTGCGGCTCGAGGATTCCGCGCAGCGGCTCCAATCGGCGGCGGTGCGTACGCTGCGCGGCGGGAACTTCAGCGTCAGTGCCCGTTTATTCGTGCTGGCCACGGGCGGTCTCGAAGTCGCGCGCCTGCTGCTGGCCAGTCGCAGCGTGCTCAAGCAGGGTGTCGGTAACCGGCACGATGTGGTCGGCCGGTATTACATGTGCCACTTGGCCGGGACCATGGGCGCGCTGACCATCAACCGGCCGCTCGCCTCGGTGTGGAATGGCTATGATGTTTCCGAGGAAGGGGTGTATTGCCGCCGCAGGATTGCATTGACAGCCGCCGCACAGCGCCGCTACCGCATCGGCAATTTCATCGCCCGGCTGCATCATCCCCGCATCACCGATCCCAAGCATCGCAATGCGATTCTGTCGCTGCTCTACCTGGCCAAATTCATGATCCCCTATGAATACGGCAAGCGCCTGCACGGTGAGGAGCGCGCAAGTCCCGCGACATGGCTCAGGCACGTAGGCAACGTTGCCGCGGGTCCCTTCGATGCCGTGGGCTTCGCCTGGCACATGCTCAAGGACCGCAAGCTGGCGCAGCGCAAATTCCCCTCGATCATCATTCGCCCGAAGGCAAATCTGTTCAGCCTGGACTTTCATGCCGAGCAGCAGCCGAACCCTGCGAGCCGCGTGACCTTGGGAGAGTCCACCGATGCGCTCGGCATGCCGCGGATCTCGATCGATTGGCGCTATACCGCGGGCGACGTCGAGACCTTGGCCAAGTCGATGGCGTTGCTGGCAGCGGACTTTCGCGACAGCGGCCTAGGCGATCTGCGCTACGATCCTGCCAGCCTCGAAGAGGAAATGACGCGCTACGGCGCGTATGGCGGGCATCACATCGGCACCGCGCGTATGGGCAGCGATCCGCGCAGCAGTGTCGTCGATGCCGATTGCCGCGTGCACGATGTCCACAATCTCTACGTCGCGGGAGCGGCGGTCTTTCCTACGTCCGGGCAGGCCAATCCCACGCTCACCCTGGTCGCCCTCGCCTTGCGTCTCGCCGGGGAGCTGCGACGCGAACTCGAAGCGGCGTAGTAGTCGAAGTTACAGCCAGGTAAATTTCGCCTCGATCCCCACGATCGAGTCGCTGAAATTGTCCTCGGCGACGTTAGAGGATCGCGATGAATTGTTGAGATATGCCTGCAGCTGCAGGCGCCGCAGAGGCTGATAGATGACCTTCAGCGATTCCGTCGGCAGTTTGTCCACGCGTCCAGCTGCATTCGAACCCGGAATGACCTGGCCTTCAAAGGTGCTGTGCAGGTAGCCGACCGTTGCCGTCACACCGATCCGATAAGTGGCCTGCCACGTCACCGCCACCGAGCTGCTCAGATCGATCTCCGAGCCGCCCGCCGCCAAATAGCTGTTGATATTGCGCGACACGTTGACCGTAACGTTGGTCTTGGGGGTCAGCTGCCGCGTGTAGCCGATCAAGCCGGTAACGGCCGAAATATTGCCGCCGGCCACGTCCTGGTCCCGCTTGGTGTAGCCAACCGCACCGTTGAAGGTCGACAATCCGCTGGCTGTATAGCGCAGCGTCAATTGAGCGCTCGTCTGATTGAAGGAGCCGACGGTGGGTGCATTCTCGTAGCTGCCGGAAATGTGGTCGGCAATGATGCCGTAAGTCAGATTCGATTGGCTCCGGTTCAGGAGCCCGAGGTGCGTGCCGACGTCTTTCTCGATCAGGTCCGGATAGAATTGCAGCGGCGACTTGAGGTTCCGATCATAGACGCCCGTCTCGAGCCGCCAGTCCGGGTTGAAGTTGAGGTTCGCCGTCAAGTTGATTTTCCGATCGACGTCGATGGTCAGCTGCGTGCTGTTGTTGAGGGAAAACTGCGCCATCGTTTGCTCCTGGCGCGCTTCGAGAAGTCCGTCGAGCAGGCTGGTGAGCTGCCAATTGAGCGCGACATCGGCGAGATATTCATTGTGATCGAGGTTCGAATAGTGATCGTAGATGAAGCGGCGCCCCTCGACGGTGGCGGTGAGCTTCTGCTCGCTCCATAGATATTTAGCGTCCATGCCGATCACGGATTTCAGGTCCGTATCGTCCAGCTTCGGATCGCCGAAAGCCACGATATTCGCCTCTGAGTTGGGGGCCCTGAATACGTTCGAATCGTGCTCGTAGTGTGCATCGACGTACGGATTGAAAACCGCCTGCGCGAGCGCCGAGTGAGCGGCGGCAATCGACCCGGCGACCAGTACGACAAGCCCGAGAGCTCTGCGGCGGCGGTTCTTCGGGTTATTCATGAGGCGCAGCTCATCCATTTTTAGATCTCCCATGCGTCTGGAAGAATACTATATCGGCTGCACCGCCGAGTTCGCAGATGGGTAATCTGGAACGGAGGCCTCATTCTTCATGAAAATCAACCGATTATGCTTGATTGGGTTGGTGCATCGACGACGTCGATGGCCGCGTCGGGCGTACCCTTTCGCGAAACTGATTCATGACTCCCAATACAGTGATACCTTGCTGACCCAGCCCCGAGGAGATGCGAGTGAATCAATACAAGCCTAATCCGGCCATGGGACGCCCATCGGCTCATAGCCCGGAAGATCCCATGATGGATTTTCGCGCGCGCCTGGTGCACCAACAAGCCGAAGCTGCGGAACGTCGTCGCTTGGACCTGGCGGAGCAATCCTCCCGGCTCAAGACCGCCGAGGAGCGCATTCGCATTTGGGAGCGCATCCACGAGGTCACCCTGCCGCGTGATTCCGCGCATCGCCTCATCGATATCATCGCGGCCAATACGGGGCTGACCGATGCTGACGTGCGCGAGGAACAGCAGCGCCGCGCCGCACTCCGAGCCGCCGTCTAACGCCTGCTCCATCGAGCGCCTACTCGCCTACTCCAAGTAGTTTGCCTGCGTCTTGCGGCGAACCTCCGCCGCGCTCACCCCGGGCGCCAGTTCCACCAGTCTGAACGGATCCTTGCGGCTCGCCCGAGAAAACGCCGCCAAGTCGGTGATCAAGGTGTCGACGACATTGGTGCCGGTGAGGGGCAGCTCGCAGCGGGTCTTGAACTTGGATTCGCCGTCCTTGGAGGTATGCTCCATGACGACGACCACCCGCTTGACGCCGGCGACCAGATCCATCGCGCCGCCCATGCCCTTGACGACTTTTCCGGGCACCATCCAATTCGCCAAATCGCCATTCTCGGCAACCTCCATCGCGCCGAGAATCGCGAGATTGATATGGCCGCCGCGAATCATCGCGAAACTATCGGCGGAGGAGAAATAGGAACTCATCGGCAGCTGTGTCACGGTCTGCTTGCCGGCATTCACCAAGTCGGGGTCCTCTTCTCCTTCGTAGGGAAACGGCCCGATCCCCAGCATGCCGTTCTCGGATTGCAGCACGACTTTCATGCCGGGTGGGATGTAATTCGCCACCAGGGTGGGAATGCCTATGCCTAAATTGACGTAGAAGCCGTCTTGCAGCTCGCGCGCCGCGCGCGCGGCCAATTCATCACGCGACCACGGCATGGGGATTCTCCTGGCGCTTGCGCACGGTGCGCTTCTCGATCAGCTTCTCGTAGGGCGCACCTTGAATGATGCGATTCACAAATATGCCCGGCGTATGGATGTGGTCCGGATCGAGCGTACCGACCTCCACCAGCTCCTCGACTTCCGCCAGGGTGATCCGTCCCGCCGTTGCCATGTTCGGATTAAAATTGCGCGCCGTCCGGCGATACACCAAATTGCCTTCGGTATCGCCTTTCCAGGCCTTCACCAGCGACACATCGGCAGTCAGACCGGTCTCGAGCACATAAGTCTCGCCATCGACGATGCGTTGCTCCTTGCCCTCCGCGACCATCGTGCCCGCGCCGGTCTTGGTGAAAAAAGCGTAGATGCCCGCGCCGCCCGCACGGATGCGTTCGGCCAGGGTGCCCTGGGGATTGAATTCGAGCTGCAATTCGCCCGCCAAATACTGACGCTCGAATTCCTTGTTCTCACCGACATAGGAGGAAATCATTTTGCGGATTTGACGGGTCTCGAGCAGCAGTCCGAGTCCCGCGCCGTCGATACCCGCGTTGTTGGAGATCACCGTCAAGTCGCGCACGCCGGAATCCCTGAGCGCGGTAATGAGTTTTTCCGGGATCCCACAAACGCCGAATCCGCCGCACATCAGCGTGATGCCGTCTTTCACCACGCCGCGCAGCGCCGCCGCCGCATCCGGATATACCTTTGAATTCGATTTCATGGCCGATAGTATAATGCCTGCTCGCGATGGCGCGAGCGGTACAGCATGACGACCGCGGCCGCGAGGAAAATCGGCTCCACCGGTTTGCGAAAACGCCCCTCCATGGTGCCTTCGCTCTGCAGGCTCAGGAGCGCGAACACGCCGACTCCGCAAATCGGCAGCAGCCATTCTCTGCCGTAGAACCGGCCGCGCAGGACGCCCCAGGCGACGGCGAGCACCAGCGGCAACCACAGCCAGCGATTCCAGACCGAGAGCCATCCGCTCACGGTGCTGCGGTCGTTGTCCGGCCAGCTCTGAGCAAAGAGCAGAAACAGAAAGTCGTCCCAACGCTGCCGCCAGCGCGGGTAGGTTCGCTGCTCGCGGGCCCGCTTCAGCTCGCTGCGCCAATCGCTGCTGCCCTTGGCCAGATTGACATGAATATCGAAGGCACCGCTTCGCTCGGAAACCCAATTGGAAAAAGGGTAGAAGGCCGGATTGTAGAAACTGGGCGAGCTGAACACGTAGCTGCCCGCGGCCCCTGCATCGATGTTGATGTCGCGCTTGCCGCTCTCGGCGTAGATTTCGTTCAAATACAAATTGCCGAGCGGCGCGACAAACCCGACGCCGGCGCGCGAGTGCCATGCCGCGGGGATGAGCAGCAGCGCCAGCAGGCCGAGGGCAATCAGGCTGCCGCGCAGCTTGCTCGGCTGCATCAAGAGCAGGTAGCCCACGGCAAGAAGCGCGAGCGGCACCGCGACCGTGCGCGTGAAGGCCGCACAGCTCCAAATGAGACCGGCGAGCGCATAAGCGCTCAAGGTGCGCTTGCGCCGCGCACGAAACGTAGCCCAAAACCCCACACCGAGCAGCGCCAGCAGCAAGGTCTCGTTCATGAAATAGGCGTAAATGGCCAGGCCGGATGGCCACAGGCCGATCAGCGCCGCCCCGCCCAGCGCCCAGGTCTTCGGCAGGATTTCGCGCAATGCCCGATACCAACCGTAGGGCATGAGCACGCACAGCACGGCGCAGCCGAAATTGATGGCCGCGTCGCTGCGGCTGACCCATTGAAGCGCCGCGAGCCATGCTTGGTACAGGAAGGGATCATCCCCGGCCATCAGGTCCGGATGGAGAAATTGCATGCCGTTGTTCCAATGCCGCAAGGGATCGGAGAACAAGTGGGTCATGGGTGAATTGAAAAACGGGAACAACAGGCGCAGCACCAAGACCGTACCGAACGCCCATCTCAGGGCGTGCTGCGCATTCAACGCGCGTGATTCGCGGCTTGCTTCCCGGCTCATGAGCGAGAGAGCCTACCCTGAAGGATGCGGGAAACACAGATGGTATGCTCCCAATCCGTGGCAAACCCAAACAAGCTTGCTCCCGCAGAGACGCGCCCGCCGGAGTCGGCGACCAATTTTCTGCTGAACCTCGCGGCAATGGCTGCGGGTCTTGCCGCGCTTTTTGGCCTGCTGCACTTCAGCGGGCCAAGCCCACAGTTCCCCTTGATTCCCTATGCGCCCGCGCTGCCCTGTCTCAGCGTCGCGGTTGTCGTTGCCGCCGGCAGCTGGCGACGGCTCACCCGGCAGCAGTGGGGCGTGAGCGGTCTGAATCGCGCCGCACAGCGCACTCTAAGCCCAGCGCGGGTTGCGCTACGCGTCGTGGGTCTGGCGGCGACCTTGTTGTTGATTGCATTTGCCTACTGGCTGCTGCCGGAATATGCGGGAACGTTTTACCAGCCCTTTTGGAATTATCTGCGCACGCTCGCACCGGTGTTGTTGCTGGTGCCGTTTTATTTCGCCTGGATCGACACGCGCCTGCGCGAAGGCGATGACGAATACCTGGCTTTCGGCCGGCTGATTCTCGGCCGCTCGCAGGGCGTGGATTCGCCGTTGATTCGGCGGCACTTGATGGGCTGGACGGTGAAAGGGTTTTTCCTGCCGCTGATGACCGTTTATCTTCTGAACGAAATCGTCTCCATCCACCAGGCCTATGGAGCGGGCGGTGTTCAGGCCCTTTTCAATTACGAGTTTCTGTATCACGTGGTGTTCGCGGTCGATGTGCTCTTCTGCGTGGTCGGCTACACCTGCACGATTCGACTATTGGACTCGCACATTCGCAGCGTCGAACCCACCATGCTCGGCTGGGTCGCCGCTCTCATCTGCTACCAGCCGTTCTACTCGGTGATTGGACAGTTCTATTTGCAATACCAGGGAGACTTTTACTGGGACAGCTGGCTGCGGGATTGGCCTCTGGTGCGCGGCGCGTGGGGCGGCGCCATCATCGTCTTGCTGACGATTTACACGCTGTCGACAGTGGCCTTTGGCGTGCGTTTTTCGAATTTGACGCATCGAGGCATCATCACGGGCGGACCCTATCGATTCACCAAGCACCCGGCGTACCTGTCGAAAAACCTGAGCTGGTGGCTGATTTCCGTGCCCTTCGTGTCGGGACAGGGCGCGGCAGCCGGCTTCCGCCACTGCTGTTTGCTGCTGCTCCTCAACCTGGTCTATTTCGTGCGCGCGCGCACCGAGGAGCGCCACTTGAGCTGGGACCCGAACTACGTGGCCTACGCGCAATGGATCGAGCAGCACGGCGTGCTGCGCCGGCTCGGCAGACTTTTTCCCATCCTGCGCTACCGCGTGCCGCGCCCGGCCGCAGTTTCCTCGTCCGCCTAGTATCGGTACTGGTCGACCTTGTACGGGCCGTGCTTGCTCACGCCGATATAATTGGCCTGCACGTCGGTCAGTTCGGTGAGCTGCGCCCCTAGCTTCGACAGCTGCAGGCGCGCCACTTTCTCATCGAGATGCTTCGGCAACACATACACGCCGATCGGATATTTCTTGGTATGGGTAAACAATTCGATCTGCGCGAGCACCTGGTTCGCGAACGAGGAGCTCATCACATAGGACGGATGTCCGGTGCCGCATCCCAAGTTCACCAGTCGTCCTTCCGCGAGCAGAATGATGCGTTTGCCGTCCGGGAAAATCACGTGATCGACCTGGGGCTTGATGTTCTCCCAGGGATGCTGGCGCAGCGCCGCCACTTCGATCTCATTGTCGAAGTGCCCGATGTTGCACACGATGGCCTGATCCTTCATGCGCTTCATATGCTCATGCGTGATGACGTGGAAATTGCCGGTGGCCGAGACGAAAATATCGGCCTTGTCGCAGGCGTAATCCATGGTGACCACGCGATAGCCTTCCATCGAGGCCTGCAGCGCGCAGATCGGATCGATTTCGGTCACCCACACCTGCGCCGAGAGCGCGCGCAGCGCCTGGGCCGAGCCCTTGCCGACGTCGCCGTAGCCGCAGACCACGGCGACCTTGCCGGCAATCATGACGTCGGTGGCGCGCTTGATGGCGTCGACCAGGGATTCGCGGCAGCCATATAGATTGTCGAACTTCGACTTGGTGACCGAATCATTCACGTTGAACGCCGGGAACGCGAGCTGTCCTTCCTTCGCCATTTGATACAGCCGCTTCACGCCCGTCGTGGTCTCCTCGGTGACGCCCTTGATCTTGGCCAGGCGCGTCGAGTACCACTTGGGATCCACCTTGAGCTTCGCCTTGATGGCTGCGAACAAAAATTCCTCTTCCTCGCTGCCCGGCTTGGCGATGAGCGAGGCATCCTTCTCGGCCTTGGCACCGAGATGCAGCAGCAACGTGGCATCGCCACCGTCGTCCAGGATCATGTTGGAATGTCCGCCGTCCGGCCACTCGAAGATGCGATGCGTGTAGTCCCAGTAATCGGCCAGGGACTCGCCCTTCACGGCAAACACCGGCGTGCCGCCGGCAGCGATCGCGGCCGCCGCATGATCTTGAGTCGAGTAGATATTGCAGGAAGCCCAGCGCACTTGGGCGCCCAAGGCGTTGAGGGTTTCGATCAGCACGGCGGTCTGAATGGTCATGTGCAAGGAGCCGGTAATGCGCGCCCCGCGCAGCGGTTGGGTGGCTGCGAACTCGTTGCGAATCGCCATGAGTCCGGGCATTTCGGTTTCGGCAATCTTGATTTCCTTCCGTCCCCAGTCCTGGAGCTTGAGGTCCTTGACGATAAAATCGGCGTGAGCCTTGATTGCTGCGTTCATTACTATCGACTCCTTACATTCCTTTAAAGCGGGCTAGGCAGCGCGCGTTGCTTTCATTTCGGCGGCAAGCGTCTCCGACTTGTCGGTGCGCTCCCAGCTGAATTCTTCTTCCTTGCGGCCGAAATGGCCGTAAGAGGCGGTCTTCTGATAAATGGGCCGCGCCAGATCCAACATTTCACGCAGGCCGAACGGGGTGAGATCGAAGTGCGCCCGCACCAGCTGGGTCAAGCGCGTGTCGGAGAGTTTCCCGGTGCCGAAGGTCTCCACCATGATCGAGGTGGGCTCGGCGACGCCGATGGCATAGGAGAGTTGAACCTCGCAGCGTTCGGCCAAGCCCGCGGCCACAATATTCTTGGCCACGTAGCGCGCCGCATAGGCCGCCGAGCGATCGACCTTTGACGGATCCTTGCCCGAGAATGCGCCGCCGCCGTGACGTGCAAATCCACCGTAGGTGTCGACAATGATTTTGCGACCCGTGAGCCCGCAATCGCCCACCGGTCCGCCAATCACGAATCGTCCGGTGGGATTGATGTGATACTTCGTGCGCTTGTCGATCCATTTGGCCGGCAACACCGGCTTTAAGATTTCTTCCATGACCGCTTCGCGCAATTGCTTGGTGCTGATGTCATCCGAATGCTGTGTCGAGAGCACCACGGCTTCGAGGCCGACGGGGCGATCATTTTCGTAGCGCAACGTGACCTGGCTCTTCGCGTCCGGCCGCAGCCAGGGCAGCTTGCCATTCTTGCGCACCTGGGCTTGGCGCTTCACGAGGCGATGCGCCAAGGTGATGGGCGCCGGCATCAACACGTCGGTTTCGTTGGTGGCGTAGCCGAACATCAAGCCCTGATCTCCGGCCCCCTGCTTGCGTTCGTCCTTGCGATCGACTCCCTGCGCAATGTCGGGCGATTGCTTGCCGATGATGTTGAGGACCCCGCAGCTCGCGCCGTCGAAGCCCATATCCGAGGTGTCGTAGCCGATGTCCAGGACGGTCTTTCGTACCAGCGCCTCGACATCCACCCACGCACTGGTCGTGACCTCGCCGGCCACGATCACCACGCCGGTTTTCACCAGCGTCTCGCAGGCCACGCGCCCGCGCGGATCGGCCGCGAGGATGGCATCGAGAACGGCGTCCGAGATCTGGTCCGCGACCTTGTCGGGATGGCCTTCCGAGACCGACTCTGAAGTGAACGAAAAACTTCTGCTCATGTCGCTAATTCCTTGAAATTTATCCGAAATTGTCCCGATACCGTTGATCAAATTCGGTCCGGGTAAAGCGGTGATTCTGCGGCCCGCGCGACTCGATCTTGATCGCGCCCATCAGAGAGGCCGTCCTGCCGATGGTTTCCCAATCGAGGCCCCGAAGCAATCCATGAATTAGACCAGCCCGATAGGCATCCCCGCAACCCGTGGGATCGATAACTGCTTTTGGCTTCGCGCTGGGGATGGTCAGGGTCCGCCCGCCGGCATGGATCACGGATCCTTCGGATCCCAACGTCACGATCAGGGCCTCCACCTGGGAGGCGACCTCGGCGGCGCTGAGTCCGGTTTTCTGCTGCAGCATGCCCCATTCGTAGTCATTCACTGTCACCCAGCGCGCTTGGCGGATGAAGGTTTTCAGTTCGTCCCCGCCAAACATCGGCATCCCCTGACCGGGGTCGAAGATAAAGGGGATCGACGCCGACTCGAACTGTGCCGCGTGTTCGATCATGGCCTGACGGCCGTCGGGCGCCACGATGCCGAGCGTGATTCCCGAGCCGGCGTCGGCCACTTTGTTCAGATGGGCGTGCTGCATGGCTCCCGGATGAAAGGCCGTGATCTGATTGTCGTCCAGATCGGTGGTGATAAAGGCCTGTGCGGTGAATGTGTTGTCTACCAGACGGATGTGTTCGACCGACAGACCTTGCGAAATCATGCGTTCGCGATATGGCGCAAAATCGTGGCCGACGGTCGCCATGGCGACGCCGCGATCCCCCAGCAAATTCAGCCCATACGCGATATTCGCCGCACAGCCGCCGAATTCACGGCGCATGTCCGGCACCAGGAAGGACACATTCAACGTGTGCAGCTTATCCGGAAGGATGTGAGTCTTGAAACGGTCTGGAAAGACGAGAATCGTGTCATAGGCCACGGAACCGCAAATCAACGCCGCCGGTTCCTTTTGAAATTTTTGCACCATCCAACACCTTGATCAGATCAAACCGCTATTCTACAGGCAGTGGCAACACGAAGTTCGTTATGAAAAGGTCACGAATCTGACGCTCGGCCGTCAAATCTTAGGGTCCTGGGACGGCGCCACCGGCTATGAGTGGCTGGTGACCAATGGCCTCGGCGGCTACGCATGCGGCACCGTGGCGCTGGCCAACACGCGCCGCTACCACGCGTTTCTCATGGCAAGCCTCGCTCCGCCCGTGCAGCGCACGTTGCTGGTTGCCAAGATCGATCTCAGCGTCGAGTACCTTGGTATCAAGACCGATCTGACGGCAAATGAATTCGCGGGAGGCGCGATCAGTCCCCAAGGCTTCGTGCACCTGGAAACCTTTGCGGTTCTTGAAGGCATTCCCACCTGGCGCTTTGCCATCGCCGATGCGCTGTTGGAGCTGCAGATTTTCATGGCGCAGGGCGCCAACACCAGCTACCTGCGCTTGGAATTATTGCGGAACACGGCGCCGATGCGCGTCGCGCTCAAACCCTATGTCGCGTACCGCGATTATCACAGCCATAACCACGGCGCACAGCCCTTCGAACTTACGTCCGCTGCGGATCAGTGCTGCATTCGGGCGCCGGCCTCGGCCAAGGCGTATCGCCTCCTCATTACCCAGGGCCACTTCGCGGCGGCTCCCGCCTGGTACTGGAATTTCTGGCATCGCGAGGAGGCGCAGCGCGGCCTCGATGCGTCGGAGGATTTGTTTTTTCCCGGCAGCTTCAACGCCGAGATCGAAACGCGAGTTCCGCTCTTCCTCATCGCCACCGCTGAGGCCGGGCCGCCGGCCGCGGGAAGCGAGGTCATGAAGTCGATCTACAACGACGGCAAGATCTTGGCCGCACGCCTGCCCAAGAGCGCGCCGCCATGGATTCGCTCCCTGGCCCGCGCGTCCGACCAATTCATCGTGCGCCGCGGCGCCGCCGGCGCCGCCGCGGCCAGCATCATCGCCGGCTATCCTTGGTTCGCGGACTGGGGCCGCGACACCATGATTTCTCTGCCCGGGCTCGCGATCGCCCTGGGCCGCTACGACATTGCCGCCAACATCCTGAAGACGTATGCCTCCTTCGTCGATCGCGGCATGCTGCCGAACCGATTTCCCGACGGCGGCGAGGCTCCGGAATACAACACGGCGGATGCGACGCTGTGGATGTTTCACGCGCTGGAGGAATACCTGCAAGCCAAGCCGAATCCTGAGCTGCTCGCCCATTTGTTCCCGACACTGGTGTCCATCATTCACGCGCATGTCGATGGCACGCGCTATGGAATTCATGTCGATGCAGAAGACGGACTCTTGCACGTCGGTGAAGCGGGGACGCAACTGACATGGATGGATGCCAGGCATGGCAATGAGGTCTTCACCCCGCGCATCGGCAAGCCGGTCGAGATCAACGCGCTCTGGCTAAACGCGCTCAATGTCATGCTTCGATCCGCCGGCCGCGTGCACAATTCGAGTGAGAAGCGATTCTGCGAATCTCTGCTGGCCCGCGCGAGCCGCAGCTTTGGGCGCTTTTGGAACGAGGAGCGCCAGTGTCTCTATGATGTCATCGATGTGGACGGCGGCAGCGCCTGCGATGATTCGATCAGGCCCAATCAAATTCTGGCAATCTCCCTCCCCTACTGCGCCCTGCCTGCCGACCAGATGCGCGCCGTGGTTGAGCGATGCGGCCGGGATCTTCTAACCAGCTACGGGCTGCGCACTTTGAGCGCGAGCGATCCAAAATACATTGGGTCCTATGCCGGCGATCCGAGGTCGCGCGATGCCGCCTACCACATGGGCACCGTGTGGGCCTGGCTGCTGGGACCCTTCGCCCGCGCCCATTTCAGGGTGCATGGCGATGCACGCCTGGCGCAATCGTTGCTCGAGCCCCTCTCGCAGCATTTGAACAGCGCCTGCCTGGGCTCGGTCAGCGAGATTTTTGATGGTGACGCACCTCACAATGCGAGGGGCTGCTTCGCGCAGGCCTGGAGCGTCGCTGAGATACTGCGCTCATGGATCTATCTCGAGCGCAAGATCTCGAAGACTTAAGGAACGCTGAATGAATATCGAGCGAGAGCGTTTGCTCGCCAATGTGCTCGGCCCCGACGGCTGGAAGCATTGGGGACCGTATTTGAGCGAGCGCCAATGGGGCACCGTGCGGGAGGACTACAGCCCCGGCGGCACCGCCTGGGAATACTTTCCGCACGAACATGCGCGCATGCGCGCCTATCGATGGGGCGAGGACGGCATCGCCGGCTTCTGCGACGCCGAACAATTGGTGTGTCTGTCGCTCGCCATGTGGAACGGCGCCGATCCTATTTTGAAGGAGCGGTTGTTCGGCCTCACCAACGCCGAGGGTAATCACGGCGAGGACGTGAAGGAACATTATTTCTATCTCGATGCGACGCCCACGCATTCCTACTTGAAGATGCTCTATAAATATCCGCACCGGGCATTTCCTTACGCGGACTTGGTTGCGGAGAATGCGCGGCGCGGCAGCGAGGTGCCGGAATACGAATTGTTGGACACCGGCATCTTTGCCGAGAATCGCTATTTCGACGTGTTCGTCGAATATGCGCAGGTTGAGCCCGGCGATATTCTCATGAAAGTCACGGTGTGGAATCGCGGCCCGACTGCCCTGCTGCATCTGATACCGCAATTGGTATTGCGCAACACCTGGAGTTGGGAACCCGGGTCCGAGAAGCCGGAATTGAGCGCTGCGGAAGATGGCGCGATCGCCGTAGAGCCGGCAGGCTTGGGCGTGAGCCGTCTGTACTTCGACGGCGACGCCGAGGTGCTGTACACCGAAAACGAGACGAATGCTCCGCGGCTTTGGAACTACGGTCAGGACGGTTACTTCAAGGATGCCTTCCACGACCGCATCGTCCAGGGCCACGTGGACCGCGTAAATCCCGCGCACCAGGGCACCAAGGCCGGTGTGTGGTATCGCGCCATGATCGCGGCAGGCGGCAAGCGGGAATTTCGCCTGCGCTTGTCGCGGCGCACGCTCAAGAAGCCCTTTCACGATTTCGACGTAACGCTGTCACAGCGGCAGCATGAGGCAGATGCCTACTACGCGGACCTGCAGAAGGACATGCACTTGGCGGACGCGCGCGCGGTGCAGCGTCAGGCGTTCGCCGGGCTCATCTGGAACAAGCAGTTCTACTACCTCGATGTACCGCGCTGGCTCAAAGGCGATGCCGGTCAACCCAGGCCGCCGGACGCGCACCTGAACGGCCGCAACGCCGATTGGCGCAATCTCAACAATGCCGACATCCTCTCGATGCCCGACAAATGGGAATACCCCTGGTATGCCTCCTGGGATTTGGCGTTTCACTGCATACCGTTCGCCCTGATCGATTCCGCCTTCGCCAAGCATCAACTGGTCCTGCTCACGCGTGAATGGTACATGCACCCCAACGGCCAAATTCCTGCCTACGAATGGGCCTTCAGCGACGTGAATCCGCCGGTGCATGCCTGGGCGGCCTGGCGGGTGTATCAAATAGACCGCAAGCAAAATGCCGGCAAAGGCGATCTGGAATTCCTCGAGCGCGTGTTTCACAAGCTCATGTTGAATTTCACCTGGTGGGTCAATCGCAAGGACAACCAGGGCCGCAATATTTTCCAGGGCGGATTTCTGGGCCTGGACAATATCGGCGTATTCGACCGCAGCGCGCAGTTGCCCACCGGCGGCTACATCAACCAGTCCGACGGCACCAGCTGGATGGCGATGTATGCACTGAACCTCATGCGCATCGCGCTGGAGCTTTCGGAACACAATCATGTGTACGAAGACATCGCCAGTAAATTCTTCGAGCATTTCCTAGGGATCGCCCAGGCGATGAGCTGCATGTTCAGCGATGATGTGGGCCTGTGGGACGATGAACATCAGTTTTTCTACGATGTTCTCTGCTTGCCCAACAATGAGCGGGTGCGCTTGCGCATCCGCTCCATGGTCGGCTTGATCCCGCTGTTTGCAGTCGAGACCCTCGAGCCCGAATTGCTGCAGCGATTGCCGGGATTTCGGCGCCGCCTGGAATGGTTCTTGATGCATCGGCCCGATCTGGCCAGCTTGGTGTCGCATTGGCAGTCACCGGGCCGCGGTGAGCGGCGGCTGCTGTCACTGCTGCGCGGCCATCGCATGAAAAAATTGCTGAAGCGCATGCTGGATGAAACCGAGTTTCTATCCGACTACGGCGTGCGCGCCCTGTCGAAGTGGCATCTCGAGCATCCCTTCGAATTGCACGTGGGCCACGTGAATGAATCCGTGCGCTACACCCCGGCCGAATCGGAGTCCCGTCAGTTCGGCGGCAATTCCAACTGGCGCGGGCCCATCTGGTTTCCCATGAACTTCCTCATCATCGAGTCGCTGCAGAAGTTCCATCACTATTATGGCAAGGACTTCAAAGTGGAATGCCCCACCGGATCGGGACATCTTTTAAACCTCGACCAGGTTGCAGCCGAACTGGCGCATCGGATGTCGCGCATCTTCCTGAAGGACGACATGGGAGAACGGCCGGTGCTGCGCCACCAACCGCAGTTGCAGTTGGATCCGCATTACCGCGACTACATTCCGTTCTACGAATACTTCCACGGCGACACCGGACGGGGCGTCGGTGCGTCACATCAATCGGGCTGGACCTCGCTCATCGCGAAGCTTCTCATGCCGCGCGCGCATGAGTAGCCGGCGGCGGCGTTGCTAAGCCTTCTGCGCCAATGCCTCGTTTTGCGCCATCGCCCGCTGATACGCGGGCCGCTGGCCAACACGTCCGAGGTATGCGCCAAACGCCGGCCGCGGTTCGACGGCTTTCATCGATAAGCCCCAGCCGATGGCGGAACCCAAATACACATCCGCCGCGCTGAAACGCTCGCCGAGAACGAAGGGACCCGGCGTCAGCGCCTTCTCCAAGGTATTGACGGTGTCGGCGTAGTTGCCATAGCCCATGGCCGACGGCCTGCTGGGCGGCGGCCGTGAAAACAATTGATCGATGACCGCCGGTTCCACGCAGCCGGCCCCAAAAAACAACCAGCGCAGATACGTGCCGCGCTTCGGATCGTCAAGCGCCGGCGCGAGCCCTGCCGCCGGGAAGGCGTCGGCGAGATAGGCGCAAATGGCCGCGGATTCCGTGACCACCGTGCCGCGATGAACGATGGCGGGGATCTTACCCATGGGATTGATCGCCAGATACTCCTCCGACTTGTGTTCCTTTTTTTCGAAGTCGACCACCTTCACTTCGTACGGCACATTCGCCTCTTCGAGCATCCAGTGGACAATGCGGCCGCGCGATTGGGGGTTGTGGTAGAACACTACTTTGTCTGTCATGCGATTCTCCCTATAGCCAACTAAGTGGATTCTACTACTCAATTGTTTGCCGATAATGACGCCGCATCGACACCGATGGTCGTTTTATTGCCCGGCTTGGACGGCACCGGCAAGTTGTTTGTCAATTTCTTAAAGGCCCTGGAAGGGTCGCTGAGCACGCAGGTGGTGCGTTATCCGCCCCAGGACCCGTTGGGCTACGACGAACTCGAGGCTCTGGTGCGAACGGCGTTACCTGCCGATCGGCCCTTCGTGCTGCTTGGTGAATCCTTTTCGGGACCCCTTGCCATTCGTATCGCCGCGCGGCCGCCGCCCGGCCTCCAGGCCCTCGTTCTGTGTGTCACCTTCGCCGGCAACCCGTTCCCTAAATTGGCGTGGGCACGGCCGCTCGCGGTTTTCCTGCCGTTGAAGTCCCTGCCGCGCTGGATGCGCGCGCCCCTGATGTGGGGATCGGCATCGCCCTCCAAAGCTCCACGCCAATCGGAGCGTGCGATGGCGGGGGTGGCGACCGCAGTGGTCCGGCGGCGAATTGCGGAGCTGCTCGCCGTGGATGAGACCGCGGCGCTTGGGTGTATCTCACTGCCGACGTTGGTGTTGTGCGCGGCGCGCGACCGGGTGGTATCCAAGGCCGCGACGATGAGAATCATGCGCGGTATTCGGCATGCGCGGCAGGTTGAGATCGATGGGCCGCATCTGCTGCTGCAGACCTGCCCTCAAGAATGTGCGGCGGCAGTGGTTGGCTTTGTTCGCGAAGAAGCAACCGGACCGGCAACTGCCGGCCCGGCTGCCAAACAAACGTCCTAGCTCTTCTTGTGCTCAGCCTTCCACTTCTCGACGGCGGCCATGGTGTTCTCGACATGCTTGTCGGGATTCAGTGCCGTGTACTCGTAAATGATCTTGCCGTTCGGCGCGATGACATAGGAAGTACGATTCGCGTACTCCGGCTTTTGCGCCAGCACTGCATCGTATTCCTTGGTAATTTTTTGATCCGCATCCGCGGCAACCGCGAATTTGTTGCGGCATTCGCTCACCGAGAACTTGTTGAGCGTGTCAATGTTGTCATGTGAAACGCCGATCACGGTCGCGCCCAAGGCTTTGAACTTATCCGTCGCTTCGGCAAAGTTATGCGCCTCGACCGTGCAGCCCGGCGTGAAGGCCGCCGGATAGAAGTACAGCACCACCGGCCCGGTCTTCAGCGCGTCGGCCAAAGAAAATGTAAACGGCTTGCCGGCCAGGGTCGCCTGAGTGGTGAAGTCAGGAGCCTGCGCGCCCGGCGCCAGAGCCGCATACAACGGTGCGGCGAGGACCGCACTGCCCAGCGCGAGAATCATTAAACGCTTCATGATGAACATTCCTTTGGAGATGAAATAGCTCGGGGCAGGAAGTCTGCGCCATCCATAAATACCCCGCAAGCGGCCTTAAGGCTCGCGCAAAGTCCAACGCTCACGTGTCTGCAGCGTGGACGCGGCAGTAGCTATTTCAGTTCGCTTTTGATCTCGCGGACCACGCGCACCACATCGTCGTTCTCCATGGCAGGGAACAATGGCAGCGTCACGGTTTCGCGCCCGACCCGGGCTGCCACCGGCGTGTCTTCGTCGCGATAACCCGCCTCGCGATAAAACTTGAGGCTGGGAATGCTGGGGTAATGCACGCCGATGCCGATGCCGCGATCCGCCATGGCTTGCTGAAATCCCGGCCGGGTCATGCCCCGCGCGGCAAAATCGATCAGCACTTGAAACATGTGCCAGCTGTGGCCGGCATCGCCGCGCGCCGGCAGCACCACGCCGCCGTAGCCCTGAAACTCATCGAAGTAGCGGCCCGCCAACTCCAGACGGCGCGCATTGAATCCGTCGAGCCGGCGCAGTTGATCGATGCCGATCTGGGCAGCCACGTCGGTCAGGTTGCTCTTCGCTCCGGGGAACATCACGTCGACTTCGCCGGCCGCGTTCTTCCTGATGCCATGGAATCGATACTGCTCCAAGAGCTCCGCCGCCATGGCGTCCCCGGTGCTGATCGCACCGCCTTCGATGGTCGTCATGTTCTTGTTCGGGTGGAAACTGAACACCACCAGATCCCCGAAGCTGCCGATGGGCTTGCCCTTGTACTTCGATCCGATGGCATGCGCTGCGTCTTCCACCACGCGCAATCCGTGCTCCGCGGCAAGCCCATACAACCCTTCCATGTCCACCGGCAGCCCCGCGAAGTGCACGGGCATGATGGCGCGGGTTTTCGGTGTGATGGCGGCCGGCACCCGATCCAGATTGATGTTGCGCGTATACAGATCGATATCGACAAACACAGGTTTCGCGCGCAAGCGGGCGATCACGTTCGCGCTCGCGGCGAAGCTCATGGCAGGCACGATGACTTCGTCGCCAGGGCCGATGCCGGCGACCTCCAGGGCCATCTCGAGCCCCGCCGTTGCCGATGTCATCACCCGTACATGGCGGGCGCCTCCCAAGTACACGGCGAGGTCGGCCTCGAAGGCGGCGACCTTGGGGCCGCTGGCGAGTTGCCCCGAGCGAAATACTTCCGCCACAGCTGCAATGCTTTGCTCATCGATCGCGGGGCGAGTGAAGGGCAAAAAGGGCTTCATGCCGCGTTCCTCGACACCAGAAATACGCCCGTGCATATGAGCACAATTCCAAACACTTTGGCCGGTGTCAGTGACTCTCCCAGCCATGCCACCGAGACCGCGGCCACGACCACATATCCCAGAGACAACATGGGATAGGCGGTGCTCACCGGTGCCTTGGCCAAGGCGGCAACCCATACGCAAAGACTTGCTCCGTAACAGATCATGCCGGTCCAGAACGGCACGCTTCTAAACAGAACGGTGATGCTGCTGCCCAAGATATCGGCATTGAAGACACTGAAGTGGGAGAGCGGCTTGGTAGCCACCTTCAGCAGCAATTGCGCGGCGGCGTTCAGTCCCACTCCCGTCAAGATCAATGCCCAGGTCACCCAGCTCATTGCCGCGAAACCATCACATGATCCACATTTTGTCCGACTGTACGCATGGGCACGCCGCGCTCCTTGAATGTATTGAATGTCTTCTTGTCCATCACCGCATAGGCTTTGGGTTGGGAATTCCACACGCGAAGAAATTCCTCCTCCGCGATTTCTCGATCGGGAGCCTTGCGCAAGCCGTACTCCAGCTCGCCACGATACCCGACCAGCATGACGGTTCGCTGTAAATAGAATGTCAGGGATTGATCGTAGCTGCGAACGCTGTACAGCGGCACGCTGCGTTCGGCGGCGGGCAGCGCCTTGCCTAAGTCGATGCCTGAATAGATGGGGGCGACCACCGAGGAGGTCCTGATCAGCAGCAGGACCGCCAGACACCAACCAACCCCGAGCACGACCCCCGCACGGGTCACATCGCGAGCGCCCTGCACCCACACGAACGCGCCCGACACCAGAAGCAGCGCCGCGACCTCGCGCAGCGGCTTTGCCGCCAGGAGAAAATAGGGGCGCCGGTCCGGATCCGGCAGCAGCTCGGGCAGCGCAAAGGTCGCCGCTCCCAAGGCCAGCGCGGCGGCCGTGGTCAAGATGCTCGTGATCAAGAAATCGCGCCTGAGCGTCGGCAACGGCAGCGCCGCGATCAGCACCGCCAGGGCGGGCATCGCCGGCAGGATGTAGGGCATGAGTTTTGAATCAGACAGCGAGAAAAACACGCAGATGAAGACCACCCAGATCCAGAGGAACAAGGTCGGGTTGAATTGGCCCTTGGGAACGCGTCCTCGCCAGCCGCTCACCAGCACCCGCAACGCGGGCACGGTCCACGGCACGGTGCCAATCAAAAAGACGTAACCGAAGAACCACCAGGATTCCCGGCGATCGGCGATCGGTGTCAAATAGCGCGCGAAATGCTCGTGTATGAAAAAAAACTGCAGAAAATCGTCGAGCCGCCGTGCTGCGAGCCAATGCCAGGGCACGGCAATCAATAAGAACAGCGGCAAACCCCAGGCCGCGTGGAGTTTGCGCCAGGGCGTGAAATCGCGCGAACCGAGACTGTAGATCACGAGCACGGCGGCCGGAATGGCCGCCGCGACCAGACCCTTGGTTAAGACCCCTAAGGCCGCGGCCACCCACGCGAGCAGCATCCAGTCGCGCTCGGCGGTACCGGCCGCAACGGCGCTCGTCCCTGCGTGTTGGGCGAGCAAGAAGCAGGCGAGGCTAGCCGCCATCCAAAAGGTCAGACTCATGTCCAAGGTCATGAGCTGACCTAAGACGGCAAACATGAACATGCCCGATAGCACGGCCGCAGCGCGCCAGCCTGCGGCGTTGTCCCAAAGCCGAGCCGCGAGGAACCCCATCAAGGCGATGGCCGCGAGCGCCGTCAGAGCCGTGTACAGGCGTGCCGAGAATTCGCTGACGCCCAGCAATCGATAGGCCGCCGCCGTCGCCCAATACTGCAGCGGCGGCTTTTCAATGTAATCCAAGCCGTTCAAGTGCGGGATGACCCAATCGCCGCCGAGCATCTCGCGCGGAATCTCCGCGTAGCGCCCCTCGTCCGGATTGAAAAGCGGCCGGCCGGCCAGGGTCGCGAGCCACACCACGCCGATGAGTCCGGCGAGCCCAACGTACAACCAGCGTGCGCGCATGCTCGAATCGAACAGACTCACGCCGCCTCCGCGCTCGGGGGTTGAATGGCAAGCAACCCCGAGCGCCCCGGCACCTCGCCCATGACGACAGTCTGATCGGGCAGCGGCCTTTGAATGGCTAGTTGATGAATCGTCGCCATACGGGTGATGGCGACGCCCGCGGCCTGCCACTTGAGCAGCAGCGACTCGAAGGAATTCAATAACAGCATGCCTTCCAGCTCGGCGTGCAGCGTAAAGACCTGCAATCCGTTTACGCTGGTCGCGACGTTGTTTTCCGACAGTCGAAACACTGCATCCGCGATGTTGGACTCATCGATGCCCTCCCGCCCTAATAGCTCGTCGAATGTGGGCAGAGTAGTGGGCAATTGCGGGCAGGAGCTGCGCTTACCCTGCAGCAACGGCCAAAACGGCGACTGGCCGCGCGTGTCGCTCGCGAAATTCAAGCCGTATTCACGCTCGAGTTCGAGCCCGTAGGCATTGATCTGCCACCCGGCCGCCGCGTGCGACTTGGGATAAAACCCGAACACGCGTTCGAAGGCATTCATGCCGCGCTCGAACTCGATCCGGGTCCACTCTTCAGAGGCGCCGGCCACATAGTCCTGCCAGCGCACATGATCGTAGGTGTGCAGGCCCACTTCGAAACCGCGGTCGGGCACGCCGCGCATGACGTCACCCGCCTCAAGTCCGATATCGGGGCCGGGCAGCAGCACGCCGTACAGCAAGGTTTTCAATCCATAGTGTTTGAGCACCGAGGTGCGTGCGACCTTTTGCGCGAAGCCTTTGCGAAACACCCGGCGCATGGCCCGCCCCGTGTGATCGGGCCCCACCGAGAAGTAAAAGGTGGCGTCCACGTTCAGCTTCTTGAACAGTGCGGTGAGCCGGGGCACGCCTTCGCGGGTTCCCCGTAGGGTGTCCACATCGACCTTGAGGCCGATGTGCGTGTCTTTAAGCATCGCGCGACAGCAGGGCCGAGGCGGACGGCAATGCGTGAGCGTAGGAATCGAAGATGGCCTTGAGCGCCGTGCGCATATCGGTCTTCGGCTTCCATCCCAATTCAGCCGTGGTGTTCTTGATGGAGGGCAGGCGCGCCGGAATGTCGGCATAGCCCTTGCCGTAATAATCGAGCGCCGATATGTCGACCAGCTTGGTGTTGCGCGCCGTCGGCGCGTACTCGGGCCGCGACAATGCGATTTCCAGCATCATTTCCGCCAGCTTGCGAATCGAGTACAGATTATGCGGATTGCCGATGTTGTAGATCTTCCCATCGGCAATGCCATTCGGATTGTCGATGATGGTCGTCAGGCACTCCACCGCGTCGTCGATGAAGGTAAACGCGCGAGTTTGCGTGCCGCCCTCGACCAGTTTGATCGGTTCGCCGCGCACGATATGACCCAAGAATTGCGTGAGCACGCGCGAGCTGCCCTCTTTCGGATCGTCCATGCTGTCGAGGCCTGATCCGATCCAATTGAACGGGCGGAACAGCGTAAATTGCAATCCCTGTTGACCATAGGCCCAGATGATGCGGTCCAGGAGCTGTTTCACGCAGGAATAAATCCAGCGCTGCTTATGGATGGGACCCAAGACCAATTCCGAGGTCTCCGGATCGAACTCCTTGTCGCGGCTGGCGCCGTACACCTCGGAGGTCGAAGGAAACACCACGCGCTTTTTGTATTTCACACAGTGGCGAATGATGGGCAGGTTGGCCTCGAAATCCAGTTCGAACACCCGTAGCGGTTCCCTGACATAGGTCGCGGGCGTGGCGATCGCCACCAGCGGCAGGATCACGTCGCACTTGCGCACGTGATACTCCACCCATTCCAGATTGATGGTGATATCGCCTTCCACGAAATGAAAGCGCGGATCTTTGAGCAGCGTGCCGACCCGCTCGGATTGCAGGTCCATGCCGTAAATATGCCAATCGGTATGGGCCAGAATGTACTTGCTCAAATGATGGCCGATGAATCCATTGACGCCGAGAATCAGAACGTTTTTCAAAATAGTCCCCTACGATTTCCCTTCAGGCGAGCGCGAGCGGTTGGTGCGCCAGCGCGCGCGGCACGGTATTGTGGGCCAGAGGCTCGCCATTTGCGGTCAATTGCAAAATCTTAAGGCGCCGGCCGTCGATGCAGTCGGCGTACCAGATGCCGTCGGATGCATATAAACAGGGAATTTGAGCGGGATATTTCACGGGATGCGTGTCCATGCGCGTCTCCAGCACCTCAAGCCTACACCCGTTTACCTCGGTAAAGGCGCCTGGAAATGGTGGCGCGACGGCACGGACCAGGTTGTGGATCGCGCGCGCCCCGCAGCGCCAGTCGATGCGCCCGTCTTCCGGGCGTCGCCGGCCAAAGTAGGATCCGGCCTTCAAGTCCAAGGGCAGAGACGGCGCCGTGCCGGCGATCAACTTGGGCAGGCTGCGGCGCAATACCGCCTCCGCGGCGGCCGCGACCTTCATGGACACATCCAGGGCGGTGTCGTTTTCCAGGATCGGCACGGCTTCTTGATCGACCAGCGCGCCGGCATCCGGCTTTTCGACCATGTAGTGCAGGCTGGCGCCGGTCGTGGTTTCGCCGCGAATAATGGCCCAATGCACCGGGGCCCTGCCCCGATATTTCGGCAGCAGCGAGCCATGAATGTTGAGCGCACCCAAGCGCGGCACGCCTAACCACGCCTTGTCGAGCATGTGGCGGTAGTAGAAGGAGAATACAAAATCGGGCTCGAGCGCGGCGCCCGCCGCGATCCACTGCGCCGTGTTCGGCGAATCGGGCGTCACGACTTTCAGTCCATGCTCCAGGGCGAGTTGCTGAACGCTGCCGAACCAGTGCGATTCCTTCGGATCGTCAGCGTGGCTGAAGAGAAGAGGAATCTGAATCCCCTGGGCCAACAATTCCCGCACACAGCGCACACCGACTTCGCTGTAGGCAAATACCACCGCCGTGGTCACCTCAAGAGATCCTGCTGGGAACGATTATGCTGCGCCACCCTCCGCTCCAGAATGGGCGCGCCCCCACTCTCCTCGAGAACCGCCTCCACGATGTAGCGCGGCCGCTCGCGCACCTGCGCATAGATGCGCCCGACGTACTCGCCCAGCAGGCCGATGCCGAACAAGGCCAGACCGATGAACAGGAACACAACGCTGAACAGCGTGAACAAGCCTTCCGCCTCGGAACCGTACCAGATGCGGCGCACGATGAGCACCACGAACAGCATCGCCGACATGAGCGCCACGACCATGCCAGTCATTGAAAACAGCTGCAGCGGCACGACCGAAAATCCGGTGATCAAGTCGAAGTTCAAGCGGATCAAACTGTACAGCGAATATTTCGAGCGTCCCGCGAATCGTTCCTCGTGCGCAATCGGAACTTCGATCGATTTCATCGCGTACAAGGAAGCCAACGCAGGAATAAAGGTATTGACTTCGCGCGTTTGATTGAGCGCCGTGACCACGGAGCGCGCATAACCGCGCATCATGCAGCCCTGATCGGTGATCCGCACCGGTGTGATCCATTCACGAATTTTATTGATGGCCTTGGAGAAGGTGCGCCGCCACAGCGAGTCCTGCCGCTGCTGACGGATCGTGCCCACGTAGTCGTAACCTTCATCGAGCTTCGCGACCAGCTTGCCGATTTCCTCGGGCGGGTTTTGCAAATCCGCATCCAGCGTCACGACATACTCGCCATGTGCGTAGGCCAATCCGGCCATGACCGCCGAATGCTGGCCGAAATTGGCATGAAACAGCACCACACGGGTCTCATGGGGACGTGCCTGGAATTGCTGGCGTAGCAGCGCGACCGATTTGTCCTTGCTGCCATCGTTCACGAACACGATCTCGTAAGGAATCTGCAGTGCATCGAGTGCCGGATACAAGCGCGCGAACAGGGTCGGCAGCACCGCCTCTTCGTTGTAGACCGGAATCACGACGCTGAGTTTGGGACTGGTCACATCAGTGATCCGCGGCCACCGCGCCCTGCGATTTGAGCAGCTCGAGCAGTTCGGCGGTCTTGGCTTGCATCAGCGGCACCGAGCCGCGGGCTTCGACATTGAGACGGATCAGGGGCTCGGTGTTGGACGTGCGCAGATTGAAGCGCCAATCCGAAAATTCGAATGACAGCCCATCGGTGCGATCCAAGTTCAACGCCTGCGCTGCGTAACGCCGCTCGAATGTCGAAATGGCAGCCTTGGCATCGGGGATGCGGTAATTGAGCTCCCCGCTTACCGGAAAGAGACCGATGCGCTCGCCCACCAAGCTGGACAGGCTGCGACCGGACTCCGAGAGAATTTGCGCGACCACCAACCAGGGAATCATGCCGCTGTCGCAATAGGCGAAGCGGCGAAAATAATGATGGGCGCTCATTTCCCCGCCATACACCCCATCGACCTCGCGCATGCGCTGCTTGATGAAGGCATGGCCGGATTTGGACAGCACCGCGTTGCCACCGCTGGCGGTGACGATTTCAATGGTGTTCCAGGTCAGCCGCGGATCGTGCACGACCTTGCCGCCGGGCTGTCCACGCAACAAAATCGACGCCAGCAGCCCGACGATGTAATACCCCTCGATGAAGCCGCCCTGCTCGTCGAACAGAAAGCACCGGTCGAAGTCCCCATCCCAGGCAATGCCGAAATCAGCGCCGTGCGCGCGAATTGCCTCGACCGTCGGCTTGCGATTCTCCTCGAGCATGGGATTGGGGATCCCATTGGGAAAGCGGCCGTCTGGCTCGTGGTGAATCTTGATGAATTTGAAGGGTAGATGCGGCTCGAGCTTGTCGATGATGAGTCCCGCACCGCCGTTGCCGGCATTCACCACGATTTTGAGCGGCTTCAGTTTCCGCAAATCCACATAGGACAGCAGATGCTGGACATAGGCGCTCGTGGTATCGATCCGATGCCGTTGCCCGTGGCGCGTCGGGCTCTCAAACTCGCCGCGCTCGGCAAAGGCGCGAATCTCGGCCAGGCCGTTGTCGCCGCTGATGGGTTTGGATTGCTCGCGCACGAACTTCATGCCGTTGTAATCGGGCGGATTGTGGCTGGCGGTGATCATGATGCCGCCGTCATAGCCGTCGTCGAAGGTGGCAAAGTACACCCCCTCGGTGCCGCAAACGCCAATGTCATACACGTCAACGCCGCTGTCGGTCAATCCGCGGCACACCGCATCGGTCAAGCCTGCGCTGCTCAAGCGAATGTCGCGCCCGACGACGATCCGCTTGGGCCGAAGAAACTGCGCGTAGCCGCGCGCCACGCGATAGGCCACATCGTCATTGAGTTCATTGGGGATGCGGCCGCGCAAATCGTAGGCCTTGAAACACGTGATCGATGTCACGTGCTGGTTCCTTTACGGCCGTAATTGTCTTCGAAGCGCACAATGTCGTCTTCGCCCAGATAGGAGCCGGACTGCACTTCGATGATGTGCAGCGGGACCTTGCCGGGATTCTCGATGCGATGCGTGGCGCCGACGGGAATGTAAGTCGACTCGTTTTCCGCCAGCAGGAAGGTCTCGTCGTTGCGCGTGATGCGTGCCGCACCCTGCACCACGATCCAGTGCTCGGCGCGATGATGATGCATTTGCAGCGACAAGACACCGCCTGGCTTGACCGAGAGCCGCTTCACCTGGAAGCGGTCACCGCTGTCGATACTGTCGTAACTGCCCCAGGGTCTGAAGACTTCCCGATGCAGTGCCGATTCGCTGCGGCCGGATTTTTTGATCATGGCCACCAAATCCTTCACGTCCTGCACCCGGTCTTTGGGGGCCACCAAGATGGCGTCCTTGGTCTCGACGATGATGTGGTCTTCCATGCCCACGGCGGCGACCAAGCGGCTGGTCGAGTGCACATAGCAGTCGTGCGTGTCGTGCGTCAGGACATCGCCTTGCAACACATTGCCCTCTTCATCCGCCGGCAAGGCATCGAACAGTGAGGACCAGGACCCGACATCGCTCCAGCCGACATCGAGCGGCAACACGAGGGCGTCCTTGGTCTTCTCCATCACGGCATAGTCGATCGACTCACTGCGGCACTTGATGAATTCGGCCTTGTCGATGCGCACGAAATCCAAATCCGCTTTCGCGGCCTTGTACGCAGCCGTGCAAGCTTCCAGGATGTCCGGCGCGAAGCTGCTCAATTCCGCCAGATACCGGCTCGCCTTGAACACGAACATGCCGCTGTTCCAGTAGTAATCGCCGGTGGTGACAAATTGCACCGCCAGATCGAGCGGCGGCTTCTCGATGAATTGGGCGACCGGATAGGCGGGCCCGCCGCCAGCGCCGCGGCGGATGTAGCCGTAGCCGGTTTCCGGCGCATGCGCCACGATGCCGAAGGTGATGAGCTTGTCATTCTGAGCGAGCGACACCGCCACATCGGCGGCCTGCGAGAATTTGCGTACATCGCGAATCACGTGGTCCGCCGGCGCGACCATGAGCGTCGCATCGGCGTCCAATTCCTGAGCTTTGAGGGCGGCAAGCGCCACCGCGGGCGCCGTATTGCGCCCCGAGGGCTCGAGCAGGATCGCCGAGGCTTTGGAATCCATGGCACGAAGCTGTTCGGCCACGGTGAAGCGGTGGGCTTCGTTGCACACGACGATGGGGGGTATGGCGCCGGCGATCGTCGCCAGCCGCGCCGCGGTATCTTGCAGCATGGTCTGCTTGCTGGTGAGGGCCAGCAGCTGTTTCGGATACATCTCGCGCGATAATGGCCAGAGCCGGGTGCCGGCGCCCCCCGACAAAATGACCGGGATTACGATGCTCACAACTCGCTCATTTTGAGGACTTCCCTCTGCCGATCGCATAATAGTCAAAACCTGCCTGCTGCATATGTTCGGGATCGTAAAGATTTCGTCCGTCGAAGATCACGGGTGAGCGCAGGGCGCCCTTGATGTGCTCGAAATCCGGACTGCGGAACTCGCGCCATTCCGTCACGATGACCAGCGCATCGGCGCCCTGCAGCGCCTCGGGGCTGGTTTTGCAGAGGACCAGGTCCGCTCGCTGGCCATAAATTCTTAAAGCTTCGGGCATGGCGACGGGATCATAGGCGCGTACTTTGGCGCCTGCTGACCAGAGCGATTCCATGAGCACCCGGCTCGCGGCCTCACGCATGTCGTCGGTATTGGGCTTGAAGGCCAGGCCCCAGACCGCGAAGGTCTTGCCGCGCAAATCGCCGAAATGCGCCTTGATCTTGTTGAACAGCACCTGCTTCTGGCGATTGTTGACGCTTTCCACCGCCGCCAGGATGCTGGCATCGTAGCCCACATCTTGGGCCGAACGCTGCAAGGCCTGCACATCCTTGGGGAAGCACGAGCCGCCGTAGCCCGCCCCCGGGTAAATGAAGGCATAGCCGATCCGAGGATCGGAGCCTAGGCCCACGCGCACCGATTCGATGTCCGCGCCGAAGCGCTCCGCGAGATTCGCCAGTTCGTTCATGAAGCTGATCTTGGTCGCGAGCATGGCGTTGGCCGCGTACTTGGTCAGCTCCGCCGATTTGACGTCCATGACGATCATGCGCTCGCGATTGCGCGTGAAGGGCTCGTACAAGGTGCGCAGCAGTTCCGCTGCCCGATCGCTGTCGGTACCCACGATCACCCGATCCGGCTTCATGAAGTCGGCGATGGCGGCGCCCTCCTTCAAGAACTCGGGGTTCGAGGCCATATCGAATTCCACGTTGGCCTTGCGCTTCGCCAAAGATTCCCGCACCGCCGCGCGTACCTTGTCCGCGGTACCCACTGGAACGGTGGATTTGGTCACGACCACTTTGTAGTGGTTCATATGCTCGCCAATGGTACGGGCCACGGTCAGTACGTGGCGCAAGTCCGCCGAGCCATCTTCGTCAGGCGGCGTGCCCACGGCAATCAGCTGAAAAAACCCGTGGTCGACCCCTTCCTTGGGGTTGGTCGTAAAGCGCAGCCGCCCGGCCTCGGCGCCGCGCTTGATGAGGGCGTCCAGGCCCGGTTCGTGGATCGGCACTTCGCCGCGCTTAAGCATGGCGGTCTTGCGTTCATCGACATCGACGCAGAGCACATCATTGCCCGCGTCCGCCAGACAGGCGCCGGTGACGAGGCCCACATAACCTGAGCCGAATATCGTAATTCGCATGCGTAATATTCTGATTTAACTAGGAAAAGAGCCGGAAAGCCTAGCGGTTTTGCGAGGTCAAGTAAAGGCAGAACGGGTCTGGGGGAGCCTGGAATTAAAGTCAGTTCTTCCAGGGTTCTTGGAGCAATTTGCGCTCCCAGGCCAGGGAACTCGACACAATGGCCGAAAGATCGTCATAGCGCGGTTGCCAGCCGAGTTCGCTGCGGATACGGTCGGCGCGGGCCACGAGATAAGCGGGATCGCCGGCGCGGCGCGGTTCCTCGCGAACAACCAGGGGCTTGCCGGCTACTTTCTCCAGCATGTGCAGTACTTCCCGCACCGAGTAACCGTGACCGTAGCCCACATTGAGGATGGTGGACTTGCCCCCGTTTCGCAGGTAATCGAGCGCGTTCAAGTGCGCGGCCGCCAAATCCTCGATGTGCAGATAGTCGCGCACGCCGGTGCCGTCGGGCGTGGGGTAGTCACTGCCAAAAACGGATACATGAGGACGCTTGCCCACCATGGCCTCGCAGGCCACCTTGGTAAGCAGGTGGGAACCGATGGTGGAATGACCGATGACCCCTCCCGGGTGGGAGCCCGCCACATTGAAATAGCGCAGCGCCACGTAGCGCATCGGGGTGACCGCCGCGACGTCGCGCAGCATCCACTCGCTCATCAATTTGGAGGTGCCGTAGGCGTTGATGGGCAAGGTCGGCGATGTCTCGTCGGCATAACCGCCCTCAGGCACGCCATAGACCGCGGCGCTGGATGAAAACACGAAGTTTTTGACGTTGTTCTCGGCGCAGGCTTGCAACAGCGCGCGAGTTCCGCACGTGTTATTGCCGTAGTATTTCAAGGGGTTGGCCATGGATTCCGCGACGCTGATATGCGCCGCGAAATGCATGACGGTATCGACTTGGTGCTCGGCCAAAATCCTCGATACCAAGGGGTAATCACCGACGTCGCCGACAATGAGTTCGCCTGAGACGATCGCCTGTCGGAAACCTTTGATGAGATTGTCGAGGACGATGACGCGTTCGCCGGCTTCGCCCAGTTGCCGAGCGGTATGACTGCCAATGTAGCCGGCGCCGCCGGTGACCAAAATCGAGCCGTTTGCCAAATCCTCTCCAGACGGGTGCTTAAATTAGTTCGGCCTTACAGAATCCGAAGGCGCGGTAATTCTAGCAACTCGTCGGGGTTTGAGGCTGGTCACTTTGCGGTCATCGGTTGACATTGTGCACTGGCGGCCCCACACCAGATCATGCGGCTGCGGCGCAGGCGTGTATTCCGCCACGACATCGCTCAAGAGCTGCAGAGAGCGCGGGCAGTCGAATCGACTCATCGCGGCCATGACCTCGTTCAATAGCTCTTGCACACGCTCCCAGGGCAGGGAATGTTCGATGGCGCGCAGGATCATGGGATGCTCGGTGCCGGTGACATTGTTGCCGATGAGCAGCTCCTCATAGAGCTTTTCCGCCGGCCGGAGGCCGGTATAAGCAATCTCAATGTCGCCTTCCGGATTTTTCTCGTCACGCACGGTCAAGCCCGCCAGGTGGATCATGCGCCGCGCAAGATCGCCGATCCTGACAGGCTTACCCATGTCGAGCACGAACACATCGCCGCCATCCGCCATGGATCCGGCTTGAATCACGAGCTGCGCTGCTTCAGGAATGGTCATGAAGTAGCGGATCACCTCGGGATGCGTGACAGTCACGGGGCCGCCGGCGTTGATTTGCTCATTGAACAATGGCACAACCGATCCAGACGAAGCCAGCACATTGCCGAAGCGCACCATGCAAAATCGCGTCTTGCTGCCGCGCCGTTGCAAGCCTTGCAGCACAATCTCGGCAAAGCGTTTGGTGGCACCCATCACGTTGGTGGGATTGACGGCTTTGTCGGTGGACACGAGCACGAAGGTTTCCACCTCGGCGTCGTGTGCCGCCTCAGCCGCATACCAAGTTGCGATGACATTGTTGTTAATGCCCGCGACGACATTCTGTTCCACGATGGGTACATGCTTGTAGGCGGCCGCGTGGTACACAGTCTGAACGCGATACGCCGTAAAGATATCACGTAAGCGAAACCGGTCGTGCGCATTGCCAATCAGTGCGACCAGCTCGATCTGCATCGCATTTTTCTCGGCCAGCGCGCGAAGCTCTCTTTCGATGTTGTAGAGCGCCAGCTCGGACATTTCAAACAGAACCAAGCGACGCGGGTGCAATCCGATGATCTGCCGGCACAGCTCCGATCCGATCGAGCCTCCGGCACCCGTGACCATCACCACCCGGTCGCGGATGCAGGCATCGATCAGGCCCTCTTTGGGCGGGACGGCATCTCTGCCCAGCAAATCCGCGACATCAACTTCACGCAAATCCGCCAGATTCGCTTTGCCCGTCACGAGATGTTCGATGTCGGGGACGCTTTGCACGTGCACGCCCAGCGGCTCGAGCTGTGTCAGAATCTCGCGCCGACGACGGCGGGTCAAGGACGGGACGGCCAGCAAAATACGATCGATGCCATGCGTTTTGATCAGCGAAGGCAAGTTTTCCGGCAAATGTACCTTAATGCCATTAACGAACCGACCCCGCAGGCCTTTGTTGTCGTCGATGAAAATGACGGGATCAAATGCCCGCGTGGTCAACAACAGGTTCGATAGGTGGGCGCCGGCATCGCCCGCCCCGTAAATGGCCACCCGCGCCACCGTCGGCATGAGGTAGCGACGCAGCAAGTAGTAACGAACTACGAAACGCGATCCGGCAACATAAAGCAGCGCGACAATGGAGTAGATCGCGACCACACTCCACGTGAGCACAGGAATCTGCAACAGCATTGCCGCGAGACCTACTACCAGGGCACTGATTGCCACGGAGAGGGCCACCGCAAAAACAGCCTTGTGGCACAAGAAACGGATTACGGCGCGATACAGGCCGGCGCGGACAAAGATTGGGATGCTGACGGCAATGACCAACAAGAACGCGGGCCAATCGGAGAGATTCGATTCGGGCTGCCCTGCTTTGAGAGTAATTGCAGTCCAAAGGGCTAGGGGGATCATCAGACAATCGGTGCAGACAGAGATCAGGCGCTTTAAGCGGCGCGGTAACTCCACGGTCTTGCGCGCAAAATCTCCGCCTTTCAGCATCAAATTGGGATCCAAAACAACCTCCCTGAATCAGCCCCAGCAGCCGTTTGGTCGTTGGGATCCACTTTTGGTACTAACCCCTAACGACTTCAAATCCCTGCGCATAGTGTACCGAATCCTCAAGGGAATAGAACAATATTGTTCGCACATTACGGACACTTAGCGAAGAACGCGGAACGTGAATCGAGGTTGACCGAGCGTCGTCTTACAGTCGCGCGTCCGCAGCGTGCTCTTTGAACCAAGCGTACGTGCTTTCAATACCCGCGCGCAGCGATATGCGGGGACGCCAGCCAAGACCTTGCAGGCGCGAGACGTCGAGCAGCTTTCGGGGAGTGCCATCGGGTTTCGAATGATCAAATGTTAATGATCCGCTGTAGCCAATTGCCGACATGATGGTCTCCGCCAACTCTCGTATCGTCAGGTCTTCGCCCCAACCAATATTGACGATCGGCTCGGCATCATAGTTCCGCAAGAGGTACAGTACCGCCTCAGCCAGATCGTCGACGTGAAGGAATTCACGGCGTGGCGTCCCGGTACCCCAAATTTCTACATTTTTGTCTTTCCGGCCCTTGGCTTCGTGAAATTTGCGAATGAGCGCCGGGAGCACATGCGAGCTTTGTAGGTCAAAGTTATCGCCGGGGCCGTACAGATTGGTGGGCATCAAGGAAATGGCGTTGAACCCGAACTCGCGGCGGTAGGCCTGGCACATCTTGATGCCGGCGATCTTGGCGATCGCGTACCACTCGTTGGTCGGCTCGAGCGGCCCGGTGAGCAGGTAATCCTCCTTGAGCGGCTGTGGCGCCATTTTCGGATAGATGCAGCTGGAACCCAAGAACACGAATTTTTCGACGCCCGATCGATATGCGGCGTCGATCACATTATCTTGGATCAGCAGGTTGTCGCGCAGAAACCTCGCCGGATGAGAATTGTTCGCATGTATGCCACCGACCCGGGCGGCAGCCATGATGACCACGTGGGGACGAGTCGCATCAAAGAACCTACGCACGGCGATCTGCTCGGTGAGATCAAGCTCATCGTGTGAGCGAACAATGAGGCTTTCGAAGCCTTGACTCTCGAGAGACCTGACCACAGCCGACCCGACGAGGCCACGGTGCCCTGCTACGTAGATCCGAGAATCGTGAGTTAGTTTCACGCGACCCTACTCGTGATGGTTGTAAACCTTGAAGCCCTCTTTGGCCACGAGAGCGTCACGCTTGGCTTCTTCCAGATCAGAGGCCACCATTTCCGAAACCAACTCGTTGAAGCTGACCTCCGCTGACCAGCCGAGCTTTTCTCGCGCCTTGGAGGGATCACCCAGGAGCGTCTCTACTTCGGTAGGACGAAAATATCGCGGGTCCACATGGACGATGGTGCGCCCGGTGTTCGCGTCAACGCCCGCCTCATCAACACCCTTCCCTCGCCACTCGATTCTCAAATTGAGCAATTTCCCCGCAGCGACCACAAAATCGCGAACCGAATGTTGCTTGCCCGTTGCAATGACGAAGTCTTCCGCTACTTTTTGTTGGAGCATCAACCATTGCGCCTTCACGTAGTCACGCGCGTGACCCCAATCTCGTTTGGAATCGAGGTTCCCAAGATGCAGACTGTCCTGCAATCCCACGTGGATGCGCGTCAACGCGCGGGTAATCTTTCGCGATACGAAGGTCTCGCCTCGCAGGGGGGATTCGTGGTTGAACAGGATGCCATTGCACGCGTACAGGCCATAAGCTTCCCTATAGTTCACCGTGATCCAGTATGCATAGACCTTCGCGGCCCCGTACGGCGAACGCGGATAGAATGGCGTGGTCTCTTTTTGGGGGATCTCTTGCACCTTGCCGAACATCTCGGACGTCGATGCCTGATAAAAACGAGTCTTCTTCTCAAGTCCGAGTATTCGAATCGCCTCTAATACACGGAGGGTTCCAATTGCATCGGAGTTCGCCGTATATTCGGGAGTTTCAAAAGAAACTGCAACATGACTCTGGGCTGCTAGATTGTAGATCTCGTCAGGTTGAACCTCTTGAACAATGCGGATGAGATTGGTCGCATCTGTGAGGTCCCCATAGTGAAGCCTAAGGCGAACATTCTGCTCATGCGGATCCTGATACAAGTGATCGATGCGATCGGTGTTGAACGAAGAGGCGCGGCGCTTGATGCCGTGGACCGAATAGCCTTTGGCCAACAAGAACTCCGCCAGGTAGGCGCCGTCTTGACCGGTTATTCCTGTGATTAATGCCGTCTTTGCCACACTGCCCTCCAAAAGAATGGATTTCAACCACAGAACAATCCGCACCATCGAAGTTGTATTTTTTACCGATCTGTAGAATCTCAGACGATCTGTTCGGATCCAAAGTATAGGATTTTGTGAATTTGCTCGCTTAGTATATTTACGCCCGTCGGTCGCGACACAACTTAACCGGAGGGCTCCCCCGAGGGTCTATTGAACTTGATGGGAATTTACGGGCGTTTTAGCGACGTGAAGCAGTGCTGCTTCAAAATTCGAGCGAAAAAGATGCAGCTCGGAGGCGGCTAAGTGATTGTCGTCAGAAAACAGCGAGCGCCCATTCAGCAAGTAGTAGCACCGGTCCGAGCGGCACTGCACTTGATCCGGACGGGCGAACCCAATATCGGTGCGCGCCTCGAAGTGCCGGATTGCGTAATCAAACCGCCGCGCAAACTCTGATACGGGCACCGAAGTCTTCCCCTCCACAGGCCGACCGAAAGCAAGTTGCCGGCTCATTTCAGAGGCGATCTCGCGATCAGGTTGAGCGAGCGGTCCAATGAGCACCACCTGCTTACCGCCGCGTTGCAATTGGTAGATAAGGTCGTCTAACGCCGCGACGAGTGCCTTGCCGTCACTGTCGTCAAGATTGTGTCCCGCGGTATCCACCAAGACCCCAGCTTCATTCCACCAGGTTAGCCCCAAAATGACTGTCTTAGCGCGCGGAAGTGTCAAAATTGCCGCGAGATTTTGACGGGCAATATTCGCACACTTTCGGTTGATATTAGCCTGAACCGTAGGCAGACATGCGTTCACTGGAACAAGCAATCCCGTTTTCGCGCTTGCCTCAAGAATTGACGCCCATAGGGGCGCGTACATCTGAGCGTGTGAATTTCCTACCAAGACCACATCGGCATCCACTGGATTTCGGGACGGAAGGTTCATTAAACACGCTCGCAAATTGCCGAGAATGACATACTCCGAAACAGGGCACCGATAAGTCGAGCCGACTGCCTCGTTGATGAGCGCCGCCTCTGGGCTGAGCCGGACCGGTAGTCCGCGATACCAGATCAGCACAGCAGCCGCTGCTGACAGCGCCAACGCGCCAGCGCCGGCGGCGTACCGCACGGTTCGGATCGGCATTGTCTTGTTCCGAAAAGGGCGCTCCACAAAGCGCCATGATCCGATTGCGCATGCGCTCATCAGTACCAAGGACACCGCGATCTCATTGGGACTGAGCGCACGTACAAGATAATAGCGGGCGAAAACAATGATTGGCCAATGCCACAAATATAGCGAATAGGAGACAAGGCCAACGAATACTATCGGGCGCAACTGGAGCAACCGATTCACTACCGGAAAATTGTCTTGGCCTGCGAAAATTAGCAATGCAGTTCCCGCCGCAACTGGCAAAGACTCCGGCAATGCCGTCAGCCATTGTCGGGGATAGAACAACCCGATTATGACGAGAATCGCACCAATAACCGCCATCGCATTTGCGCTTCCCTGGCGCGAATCAGCCCGTGACGGAAGCAATGCCAAGTATGCACCGATCCCGAGTTCCCATGCGCGGGTCGGAAGTAGGAAGAAAGCTGGTGACCGGCCGTCTAACAGCAGGGCCAACATGTTCAATGCGAGTGAACAAATTGTGAGAATGGCGATCGATGGCAGTACGGCACGCGGCCATCGGCGCGCCAGAAGTGCCAGCGCGAGCGGAAAAAGTATGTAGAACTGTTCCTCTACGCCAAGCGACCAAAGATGAAGCAGTGGCTTGAACTCCGCCGCGGTCGCGAAGTAGTTTGTGTCGCGCCAAAAGTAGAAGTTTGCCACGAAGGTGACCGTCGCAATTAAGCTTTTGCCGTAACCAATCAAGTCAGTCGGTAGAAGCAAGACCAACGAAGCTATTGTTGCGACGACAAGCAGCACAAACAACGCCGGTATGATGCGGCGTAGTCGCCGATCGTAAAAGCGAGAAATCGAGAACTGTCCTTCCTGCGCCTCCCTCCAGATAATTGACGTAATCAAATATCCGGACAGCAGAAAAAACATATCGACTCCCAGATACCCGCCAGGAATCGCCGATCGGAAAAGATGGAAAAGGACTACAGATATCACTGCAATTGCGCGAAGGCCATCGATATCCGAGCGATACCGAATAACGTGCGAATCCGCGCTGCCGCTACTCTCCATGTCCTTAGTGGCTCTATTTTTCAATCGAAAAAATGAGACCCGGTTTCACTGCACTTGAGTGAGAACTGCGCGGGCAGCAAGAGGCATTTGTTTGCGAGGACCTGTGAGATCCCCATAGTGAAGCCTAAGGCAGACATTCCGCTCATGCGGATCCTGATACAGATGATCAACGAGAGCGGTGTTACACGAAGGGGCGCGATGCTTAATGCTGTGGGCCGAATAGCACCTAGCCAATAAAAAGCCCGCTAGTTGAGCGCCGTCTTGACCGGCATATTCGGTTATCAACGTGGATTTGGACATATCCCACTCCAACGAGGGAGATTTTCGGCGGCGGCTGCCGAACGCAATAGCGTTGTATCTTTGCTCACTCTATAGCGCCTCACTCCAAGTTCTCACGTTGCCTGGGATGAGTATAGAATTTTGTGGAAGTCGCCGCACGCTTAGTTGCGCGGAGCCGAGACCTGTTAGTTTAATTCATCATCTCGCTGAGCCAAAGCGGCGCGAACCGACAACAAAGTCTGCACCCGGGGCGGCCTTGAGAAAAGCCAGCGCACAATACGCTCACGTTGTGAAATCCCATACCACGGAATGTTTGAGGCACGTGGCTCATTGGCCGCGAAGCGCTGAATCTCAATCCGAGCGTCTCGGGTCGGCCACATTCTGCTGAACATGAAACGAACGGCCTCCTGTGGAGTCCGGGACCATTGAATTCCCGGAAAAGCATGAACTTTGATATTCGACCACGAGACATCGGTCAGACTCTGGTGCCGTGAGAGCCTCTTTAGAAACCACGAACACTCCGTTTCCAGGTGAGCGAGAATCCTTGGCGGAATCGCAGCCGGATAGTAATGTGACGTCATGGCCAGCGGCGGCAGTGCCCACCACAACCCTCGATCATTTGGACGCGCCTTAAGCAGGTCATCCCAGTCGCCCGGTTCAAAGCGAGATGCCAGCCGCGCAATGTCGTGCAGTTGAATAAGCCTCAGCGCATGAGCTCGCATGTTCCCAGTCGCGTGCAGCAATAGATGCAGCATGAGGGACGCTTCCGAGGGATAGGTGTTAAGACCGCCCGGAGCACTAGGCGGGAAAAGAAACGGCGTGATGTCCGTCTCGCTATGCGGCAAGCGCTCGCGGATACTCGTGTGCAGTTCGATCTTGATAGGATTATCGATGTGCTCGCCAAGGCCGTCGGAAGTCCAACCCGTGCGATGGCGCGACTCGAATAGTCTGTGACGCCAGGTAGTGAATGTAAGATCGTAGTCGCAGTCGTCCAGCAGCCCAGTCAAAGAATTCAGATCGGCTTGACGGACGAGCAGGTCAATGTCGGCCATGGGGCGCTCACCGGGCTTATAAATGCCGCGCTCGTGCAATGCGACGCCTTTAAGCGCCACCAACGCGATCCCCTTTCGGCGCGCTTTAGAATCGATGCGATCCAATAACTCTACAATGCGCCAGTGCCGCCCGAGAGTGTGGCTGCGTTGTTTGTCCAGAAACCGCCGCCAATTTGCGGGTTCCTTCCAGCGCATGCCAGTAGCCAACAGCGAAGACACGCCTTGCATGGCGGCAACCGATCGGGCAATGCGCCACTCGAATTCACCCCACCGCGGTGCTTCGTCGGTCGGCAAAGTAAGCTCGCGGGCCAAAAGCTCAGTGATCTCGGCCAATGTCGATGCGATCCTGGCGATCCCGGGAAAGTCGTTCGCTTGCCCACTGATATGGATGTTCATATATGAGTGAGTACCCGTTTCGACCCTCGCGGTTTCGCCTCGCAGCTCCAATCACGCCGCAACTAACACCCCCGATCCGCAAATACGGCTATGATAAAACATTTCCCTATAATCAATCGGCAACGCCAATCATGACAGATTCGCCCTCTGATACGATTTTAGTCACCGGCGGTGCCGGATTCCTTGGTTCGCACCTCTGCGAACGGTTAATCGACGCTGGTTATGACGTGCTATGCGTCGATAATCAGTACACAGGGACCAAGCACAACGTGCGTCACCTGCTTACGTCGCGACAGTTTGAGTTCCTGCGCCATGACGTGACCTTTCCGCTATATGTTGAGGTTCAACAGATTTACAATCTGGCCTGTCCTGCATCGCCGATTCATTACCAACGTGACCCCGTGCAGACCACTAAGACCAGCGTGCACGGCGCAATCAACATGTTGGGGCTCGCAAAGCGCGTCCGAGCGCGCATACTCCAAGCTTCGACCAGCGAGGTTTACGGCGATCCGGCCGTACATCCCCAACCAGAGAGCTACTGGGGAAGTGTTAATCCCATCGGAATCCGGTCCTGTTACGACGAAGGCAAACGATGCGCGGAGACATTATTTTTTGACTATTTCCGGCAGCATCAGCTCGACATCAAGGTCATCCGAATCTTTAACACGTATGGACCGCGGATGCGACCGGACGATGGCAGAGTGGTCTCCAATTTCATTGTGCAGGCTTTGAAAGGAGAAGCGATTACCTTATTTGGCGACGGCCAGCAGTCGCGCTCGTTTTGCTACGTGGACGATCTGATTGACGGCATGATTCGCATGATGAAGACCGAAAAGGGATTTACCGGACCGGTGAATCTAGGCAATCCCACAGAATTTACTATTCTGGAGCTTGCGGAAACCGTGCTGCGCCTAACCGGAAGTAAATCGCAAATCGTGTCCAAGCCTTTGCCGGAAGATGACCCGAGGCAGCGCCAGCCCGACATCGCGCTTGCACGGTCGACATTGAACTGGGAACCCACGACGCCGCTCGAGGAGGGACTCAAGCCAACGATCGCTTACTTCAAAGGCCTGCTTGATTCATGACCATCGCAGAGCCGCAGGCCTCTCGAATTCCTAGTTTTTGATGATTGTCAGCGCTGTCCGGGCAAGAATCGAGAAGTCTCGTCGAAATGAGCGAGTGCGCACGTAATCGAGGTACGAGGCAAGCTTCAAGGGCAATATCGTTTCGATGTAGAAATTTCGGGCATCGTCTGCATTTGCGAGAAGCGCGCTTTCGTCCCGAAACCGTAGCGACGTTTCATCGGTTATGCCTGGTCTCACGGACAACACCTCATCGCGCACTTCCGACGGATACATCGCGACGAATTCCGGGACTTCCGGTCTCGGGCCGACCAGGCTCATGTCGCCCTTGAGAACATCGATGAGCTGCGGCAACTCGTCCAGCTTGTGGCGGCGCAGAAACTTACCCGCTGGCGTGACACGTGGATCATGCGCCGCGGTGATCGCCAAACCGGTTGCAGCGGCACCGGAAACCATTGTTCGAAACTTGTGGATTCGAAACGCTCGGCCGAACCGCCCCACTCGCTCTTGCCGAAAAAATACAGTTCCCGCCGTGTCGCGTTTGATCCAGAAAGCGATCGCTGCCATAACGGGCGAAAGCAACACGAGTGCGAGGGCAGCGAAGACTATGTCAAACGCACGCTTGCTCATTTGCCAACGATAGAACGCAACGCCTCGATTACCCGAGTTTGATCTGCATCCGACATTTTAGTGTATATCGGCAGGCTTAAGCAGCGCTCGAACAGTCGCTGCGAATTTGGAAATTGCTGCGGCGTAAGATGATACCTTTCGCGCCAATAGGGCTGTTGGTGCAAAGGGATATAGTGCACGCTGCAACCTATTCCGGCTTCAAACAGCCTGCGGATCAATTCATCTCTGTTGATCGGCGAGTCATCCATGACCTGTACCACGTACAGATGCCACGCGTGTGCATCGCCCTGCTCACCATTGGGAGGCAGACGCAAAGGCAAGTCGCCGAGATCCTTGTTATAGCGGGCGGCTATCTTTGCGCGCCGAAGTCTAAATTGTGCGGCTTTTCGCAGCTGATGAATTCCGAGAGCGGCGGCGAGATCCGTCATGTTGTATTTAAAACCAGGGGCAACGACCTGGTAATACCAGGCCGGTCGATCGGAGGTATAGCGATCGAACGCATCCCGGTCTATTCCGTGCAAACGCATCACACGAACTCTTGCAGCGATCCGTGGATCCCGCGTCACCAACATGCCGCCTTCACCCGTCGCGATTGTCTTGGTCGCGTAAAAGCTAAATATCGCGCAAGCGCTCTCTAGCGTCCCGACAACCTTGCCACCATAGAATGTCGGAAATGCATGTGCCGCATCCTCCACAACAGCGAGATTGTGCCGCTTCGCGATATCCTGAATCCGATTCATGTCGCAAGCCAGTCCGCCGTAATGAACTGGGATGATGGCGCGCGTCTTTGATGTAATTGCACTCTCGATGGCACCCGCGTCTATGCAATAGGTATCTGGGTCGATATCGACAAAAACGGGATCTGCGCCCAGATAGCGGACTATTTCCGCACTGGCAGTGAATGTATGCGTGGTTGTAATGACTTCATCACCCTCCTTGACTCCAATCGCCTCCAGCGCGAGATGCAAACCTGCGGTTGCAGAATTCACCGCGATAGCGTGCACGCCCCCACCCAAGTATCGGGCAAAGTCGTCCTCGAATTGCTTGGTTTTTGGCCCCGTGGTAATCCATCCGCTGCGTAGCGTGTGAACGACCTCGGCAATTTCTTCGTCACCGATTTCGGGAAGAGCGAAGGGTAAGAATGCAGGCGCTGAGCTATTGATCATGATGGGTCTTCGAATCTACTGCACGCAGATAAGTATTCATAGCGCGGCCGCGCCGCAATGTCGTCGCCACAATGTGAAATCCCAGCTGACGATAAAATGTGTTTACGGTCTCATTATCATCCCGGTCGGTAGTCAAATAAACCGCAGGCGCGCCGAGAACTGAAGCATCCTCACAAAACGCACTCACAAGCATCTTGCCGACTCCCCGCCTGCCAGCGCGCGGATTCACCCCTAAACTACTCAAAAGAGCACCCTCTGGGGCAGCGTTCGGTCTATCCCCGCGATACCACAGCGCGGACAGAACTCGCGGCACGACATTGAGCGGGTGCCTCGCAACTCCGGGAAGTGCGGCAAGCGCGAATTGGAAGCCCCTCTTGAATAGTAGCCGGCGAAAGAAGCGTCTCGGGCTCAACGTACCGGCAACAAATCCCACCATCTCGAGTTTCTCTTCCGCGAGTTCCGATTCCGCAATCCAGCAAATTCCATCGGGCTCAGTAATAAATCCCCTATAGAGTTCCCGTAGGAATGCCCCCCCGAGCATTGTGAGAAAAAAACCTGTAAAGGCGATCTTATGAAGCGTCACAATGGACGGCAAATCCAGCAGCGTCGCCTTGCGCGCGGTACTCATTGGCGCTTTGACATCTCTTGCAACTACACTTGTTTATGCTGAAGAGCGAGAGGAAGCACGAACTCGTCGACCATCCGGTTGTAAATTACGCGTGAATCAAAGTGCTCGTCGAAAGTGCGCCGGATAGCTGCACGGCCCGCACGCCCCAGCTCAATGCTGCGTCGAACTCGCTGCAAACATTGTACGAAACTAGCCACATCTCCTGCTTGGTAACTACTACCAATACCATGGACTTCCAGCAAGGTTTCCGCCTCGCCCGCCAGCGAATTGATCACGTAGAGACCCATCGAAAGATAGTCAAAGACCTTTGTTGGCACCGACTGGGTTGCGGACGCCCGATAACAACAGAGCCCCACCTGGCAGCTATTGCCAATCGTGTTGAGTGCCTCAGCGCTTAGCCACCCATGCAGCTCTACATTTCCCAATGTTTTGATCGCGCGGACGATCTCTGCTTGCTTATCACCTGAACCGCACAAAACGAATCGAATACGGGTCTCGCCTGAATCTTGAAGCGCCTTGGCTGCATTCAAAATAAGCTCAATGTCATAGCTAAATCCAAATTGTCCCGCGAACAAGCACGTTAGCGAGTCCGGGGATTGCACAACTTCGTTGATCTCGAAATCCACATTTCGCGCGCCGAGGTAGTAACGAGCAAACGAGCCACGATCGTTGCGCCGGCCGCGGCGCATTGCCCAATCGAGATAGGTCTGACTGACAGCGCTGCCCCGATCGCACAAGGCAAACGTCAAAAAGGACATCAGGAAATACGGGATCAAAATAAGCCTACCAAGCCATTGTAGCCGACGCGGAAAGGCCTGAACGTATACGTCCGGCCAAGGGTCGATGACATCAATTATTACGGGGACTCGTCGAATCCTGCCGTAGACGACGACCAGGAACATCTGCTCGACCGGGCCCATGCACACGATGACATTAGGACGTCGAGGTAGTTTCAAGATGTTCCATAGAGTCGCAACACTCAGGGCCATATAGCTGACGAACCGTCGAATGCTGACGTTACGCTGATATCCGAGCGTACGAATAAGCTTGATATTCTGGCGATCCTCCTCGGGTATCATCTCGACAGATCGCCTGGAATGTGACCAGTGATGGAAATCGCTGCTGAGCCACGTGACGGAAGCGCGCTGCTTAAGCAGCTCGTAGAGAAACGTGTAGCGCTGATCTCGGAAATTTTCCCCTGGAAGCCTTTCAAATGCATTTATCAGAAGAACATTGGGCGATTCGCCAGGAACCGTTATGGAAGAAGAGGTAGCAGCCAGATTCAATTCGCTCACGGGCGTTCGTCTATGCCGCTTGACCGTCATACGGCGGGTATACTAGCGGACACGCAAACGCATCGATGAGACGCCCAGCCTGACACACAAAAGTGGTAATCGGCACCAGTTCTTTGGCTATTGCTTCCATACAAAAATACCCTCCCAGTGTCGCGCGCCAATCAGATTTCGCGTCCAGTCACCACAACTTCCTGGTATGCCGTCCAGACACGAGAGAGCTTTTGCAACGATAAATTCATTCTCCGACATCCTCCAACAATCCATGTCCTGCTAATTCCAAAGCAATGGCCGCGCAAGCCAGGGGATCTGCTTTGATCACCTCGGCTATATTTAGCAGGTCCAATTTGCCGTCCACGTAAGCCAACAGATCCATCATCGTTTGGACTGACACCGTGCTTTCACGCGTACTAGTCGTTGGATATAGACCGCGTTTGCCCAATTGAGGCTCGCAAAGGACCGATGCTCGCCACACGCGGTTGGCTTCGAGAATTTCCAAACAGTTCTTTAGGACCATATAGGCACCCTGCAGTCCCGTTGGCGTAACTAGGGACAGGTCATCTGCGGATGTATGGTATTCCGGATAGCATCCGTATTTGGAGCGCATTACTGAGCAAATCGGCAAATCCACGCCGGGAGCGCAATATTGTCTTTCATCACTCCCGCGGTCGAGATAACTGTAATGCTTATACTCGGGAGCGCGGCGTTCCAGCACGTGACGCGCCACTCGGTCACTAAGTGTATTTCCGCTGCGACTGGGCAGGAATGAAAAGCAACGATCGTCGCCCACGCAAGAGATGTTGAACCCGGCTATCACATTGCGGCGCATCGCCTCCAAATGGCGACTGAGATAGACGATTGAACCGATGGTTTCGGGAATAAAAACGATTCTGTAAGTTAAGCGCCGCTTCCGTTCCATCAACCATTTGACCAACCAAGTTGTGACCGCCGGGCCGGACAATTCATTGTTAGCCATGGAAGGGTGACAAATGTATGTTGACAGGAACACCTCGCGTTCGGATTCACCGCGCAGGACTATCTCTCCATAGGTCAGGTTGCCGGGAGCCAGAGTCGATTCAATTTTTGCATGATAGTTGCCAGGCAATAGGGCATTTCTTTCGCGGAACGGTAAGCAAAACCCCCAATCTCGCCGGTAATAGGATGTGACATAGGGGATCGCGTCAGGCAGCTCCGGAATGGAATACAGATGCCGTTGCAATTCCTCCAGGGATAAAATGAGATCAACCGGTTCGGAATATCCGACAACGTGAAGATTATGATTACGAAAATCCGCGACCACTGTTCCGTCCGGAGCCGTCAGGCGCGCGGCAGCTATATTCCATTCATCGGGTACTAACCAATCGAAAGCGGGAGTTCCGGTTGGAACCTCATGAACGGTTAATGCGGGCAGATGGTTGCTGATTTGCGACAGCGTTTCACGCACTCCGTTCCCTGTGATACTGCGGCATATCGGAAACAGCTGTGCGGCGAAATCGTGCATCTGGACGCCAAGGCTCATGGTTTAAACGCTTTCCTTTGACATGCGACCAGAAGCGCATCGAAACCGTTAAGTTCAGTGAGTTCCGCGGACGTGAACTGGATTCTCAGGTCCGCTTCAATGGCAAGAATAATTTCGATCTGGCGCAGCGAATCCCAGCCGGGAGTGACTCCAATACCGCCACCGTTTAGTTCGACGCTTTGCGGCAATCGCAAGACTCTACGCACTATGTCGGCCAAAGAAATCGTCGGAGCCGTGGCGTCGGGTCGGACGGTTGGTGGAGAAGCTCTTGAAGTTTCGGTGCCAGTGCTGTGGGGCGATGAGAAGCCGAGACGCCCGAACGTACGCCGTCCATGCTCGATCAGAACCGTGGAGGCGTCCGGGGCTTCGATCATTTCGACCGCTGTAACGGCAACTTCTTCGGGCAACAGAGCCGGCGCATTGCCGCGGACGCCGTCCGAAAACGGCGTAGCAACGTAGCCAGGCATCATTACCAATCCTCGGACTCCATAGGACGAGAATCGAGTGTCCACTCCTACCGCAAAGGCGCCGGCCATGTTTTTAGCGGCTGCGTAGTCCTCCCATCCCGGCAAGCAACGTACCATCGCAACGGAACCCATCAAGAGCACTCTGCCCTTTTGGCGCGCGAGCATATTCGGTAGAACGGCGAGAGTGAGTTCCTTGAACGCAGAATAGTTGACTGCGACCAGTTGTTCGAGCGGCGCGTCCAGACCCGGCGAAGCCGCGTGGACTAACACTTCCACGTCGTCGCTGCGGATAGCGGCCGCAGCCAGCGCTGCTGAGTCAGACTTCTTCGTCATGTCGGCGGCGACAAATTCGGCGTCGGTGTTCAAACGCGCAAGGGTGGCCCGAAGAGACTGCCGGCGCGGCCCGTCACCGCGGTCTTGCAACAGCAGCGCCCAGCCCCGCGAGGCCAATGCGAGAGCAATCGCCCCGCCGATTGCGCCGGACGCGCCTGTCACTACCGCCCTGCCGGGACAGTGGGTACGGAGGATGGGCACACTGGACACGCTGTTCCAAATCTCCGCCGTGGCCTGAACACGCATCGCCGCGTCAAGGACGATTTCAGTTCCGCGCAGCGCGAGTGCCCGCACCGTCAGCACACGATTCGCGATATTGACCGCTTCGATGCGGGCACTATAGCGAAGTGCTTCTCCGTAATGTACGGGCTGTGCGGCTCGTACGTCGTGACCAAGGTAAAGAGACGGCTCACCCGGAAATACCATTCCCGCCACTCGGGAAAGGGGAGCGAGAACGAGATGTAAGGGTACGATTGTCCGCCGAAACTGCGTGGTTAGTGCGTGCCGTTCGTCGTGATGCAACGGATTTGTGTCGCCGCTCAGACGGGAGAACGCCGCGAAATCCTGCTGGCTGAAGGTGTGTTCAAATATCGCCACATTTCCGACGGCGAAACTGTCGAATGATGTTGACAAGGACATCACCTACTGGTTACGAGGTCGCTGATGGTCAACCACGGAGGCAGCGCGGGCCGCACCTCGGTGCGTGCAATCCATGTGCGTGGACCCGCGGGATCGAAACCGGCATCGGAAAAGACATTGCGCACCGGTGTATTTCGTTCGGTGTTGATGATCTCACCGCGCAGCGCAGACCAACCCCTTTGTGCCGCACGACTAATAGCCCAACGAGGGATGGCTGTTTCGATGCCGCGACCCAAGACACGGCACGAGAGCAGGTAAAGGTCAACCGAACCACTTGTCTCATCCTCTGGTACGAGGACAATTAGGCCGATGTTTTCCGCAGGGGTGTGGCGGTCCGTCAACCCGACCACCACCACATCCGCGCCGTTTTCAGCCAATCTCTGCAAATCGAGGAGATCATAACGACGGGTGGTAGTGTTGAATTGATTGGTTTTTTGACAAAGTTGCGCAGCTCTCTGGGCATTGCCTTCATTCAGTGGCGACAGATGCAATACCGTGCCCAAACCGGCGTAATAATCTTCCAAACTAGCCGATCGCGTGCGTTCCGCTTCTCTCAGTCTTTGAGTCTTGAAGTAGTCCGCACGCGCATGGTCCTCGAGGGTAAGCGAAACTGAGGTTAGATGCGGTGAGGCCAGCAGGGCATCAACGTAGAGAGCTGGATCCGAGGGTAAGTTCAATACTTTGACGCGCGGCAAATTCCGCCGAACTTCCTCTCGTTCCACGGGATTGTCGTCGACGAACAATACAGAATCCATGCCCAAATTCAGCTCCGCTGCAATATCTCGGATGTTCTGCGACTTGGGTAGCCAGTTGATGCGCCGCGCTGAGAAATCAGCGGATCGCAAGACCATCGACGGCAGCTCGTCGATCGCGCGAAGGGCCATATCCTCATCGTTCTTGCTAGTGATAGCCAAGACGACGCCGCGCTGAGGCAACGATTTCAAGGCACGCTGGAACGCCGCATATGCGCTTCCTGGATAATCGCCACCAATCTTGACTCCGCTTAGACCTTCTTCACCCAATACCCCGCCCCACAATGTATTGTCCAAATCCACCACAACAACTCGCGCGGTCTTGCCGAGCATGGCTAATGTCAGTGCGGCCCATCGCCGTCCCAGACGTTGCGAAAAGCTTTGTGTGAAGGCTATCCGCCCAATATGCCACAGCCGCGGGTCCAACGCCGGACCCTCGTGCACCGCCGCCTCAGCCGCTAAGTCAACCCATGCGATTTGGGGCAGCTGGCCGAGCACGTTTTCAAGTATCTCATTCATTTGAATCACTTGGACAGCACTAGCTCGCAACGTATCGTTATTCGCAGCCGGCACCATCACTGCGAAGCGATGGACAATGCTCCAACCGGGCACGGATTTATGAAACAAGGCGACCGATTCTGCGTACTCACGAACTAAAATCGCCATCTGATCAATATTGGAGCTAACCTCTCCGGTCACGTCTTCAAGTCGGTCACAGAACACGCGAACATTCGGCAGGAACGTGCGCAAGTCCGAGGTCGGATTGACTATCGACGGGTGCATTTGCCCGAAAGGTATTGAATAATGATCAATTCGCCGCTCAGGCACCAGTTCGGCCAATTGAGCTTGCCACGCCTGTTCGAGTATATGCAGGTTAAAGCTGGCCAAGGTCGCGATGCGAAGCGGCGGCTGTGCCGTAGCCTCCTCCCGTTGGGCAAGAAACGTAGATACCTGTTCGGCATTTGCCAGATAAGCAAAGGGATCCAAAGAAAGGTCCGCGCGGCAAATCCGCGCAATATCGTGCGCGCCAGCCGCTTCAATTCGTCCTCTCCATATCGGCGACGAAAATATCAGTCCTGCATCGCGCAACTTACGGACCGCCGGAGAAAAATCATTGATGGGATTGGCCGCAAGGTCACGTACCCACATGGTGGCGCGCGTCGGACACGGTCCTGAGCCGAAATCTGCAGTGCCGGTAAATGCTTTGGAGAAACGATAAGGCACATTTGAAATCTCCTCATAGCGATGGAATTGCGTGTTAAACGCCCACGAGCAACCGAGCATTACCACCGCTGCTCGCTCGCGTTCAAAGAGGCCGAAAGGAGAATCATCGCCAAATGTCGTAGTGCTAGGACACTTGGCAATTTCCATCGCACGCGGCCCGAGAACCGCAAAAGAATAGATGGGATGCGGTGTGCGCAGCGCTTGAGGAAAGTACTTCAGCAGCGCGTCGGCCAGCATGCCCGTCTCAGAAGCACTTCGCTTAGCATCGTAGGAAGTACCGCTGCAAAACGAAAATGTAAAGGCGGGTAACGCTACAGTCCATCCCTGGCGCACGATCTGTTCGAGCGCGTAAAGCGCGTCCCACGGAGAAAACTCCTCGGGCGGTACCAGATCGGGCAGCGAGGAGTGGATGACCGCAATACCCGCTTCTCCAGGCAATACGCGGAGCAACGCCGTCAGGAAATTCTCTCTAGTCGCAATTTTCAAGGATCACCGAAGTTTTTCGTTGCAGCTCGAGTGCCCAAGCCATCGATCCGTTTCCGCTGGTGCGGCGAAGTGTTTGCCACGATGCCAACTGAACTTAAGAAATATGTTTCAGCTTCTCGAGTTCACAGCGGTCGTGCATGAGACCATAGTCAAAGAGCGCAAATTGGAACTGCAACATTAGGCGATTACCAAACGTGGGTGTACGTCCCTTGTGAATACAAAGCGTATTTTCCGCAAAACCGGTACCCGCCGGACCACATATTTCTAGAATTCGATCCGCAGGATAAGCGCTCTCGATCTCCAAATCACTGTACCTTCGAAGATTCCAATTGTCGCTCAACCTAAACAGTGGTCGCCGATGATGAGAGGACGACACGCAAACGTGTGCTCCATCTCCTGGGCGCACATCGTTAATATAAAAGAAGAACTTGAAGAAACGAAAATCGTCCACGTCACAATGAAAAAGATGAGCATGACGATCGCGGTCCTCCGCTGAGGCATCGACCGCAAATGTCCACCACAAATTCACGCCGACGAGAGTTGGTAAAGACTGCAAGTACTTGCCGGCTATCGCTAACAGCATGGGATCGCGCATGAGCATCGCAATTGCGGGACAATTCTCCGCCGTATTAAAATATTGAGCGAGCAGAATAGTTTTGCTCAGCGCTGTCTCCGCTTGGGCGCGCCGATTAAGAGTGAAACCGTATGCGGGATTGCGGTCGGCGTAACATGGGTTCTGCGTCGCATACGTGTAAACTTCATCCAGAACGTTCGACGGCAAATGTAATCCGAGAGCAACGCCGTTTTCATTCATCGCATGGACAAAACTGTCGCAGTCCAAATTGGCGAAAACACTGGTTTTCATTCGAGCATCGCATTCGGCTAAATAGCGATCAAGCAGCCTTGCCTGCATCATCTGCCGAGCTGCCGTGACCCCATGCCGGACCGCGGCAAACCGTGCCATTCCGCGCATCAGCGAATAACCCGGGTGTTCCCTCAAACTGCGGAGAATTGATTGATAATTAGCCAAATTCGATCTCACTCGTTACTCGGTGACAATACTCAATTTGCAGTCAGCAGCATGTCTAAATTGCCGGCCGCCAGCCTTGACTATCGGGCGACAACGCCCTCGGAGAGGCGAGTGTTAAGATACTGCAAAATAAGTGGAAATGAGGTCAAACCTTCCAGATCAGAGGCTGCGATCTCAATACTAAACTCTTCCTCGATCAAACAAAGTAGGTTGATATTGGCGATGGAATCCCAATCTGCGATGCTCGCGGTCGAGGCATCGCGGATTTGGTTTGCCGAAATTCCAGGAAAGGCTAGCGAAAAACATCGCTGCAGTCTATCCGGATGGTCAGTCATTTGTACCTCTCATTGACATTGCCTAATTTCGTGGAACAGAGGAGGGCATTTCTCCAAAAAGGCGCCCCTTTCTATCTTAACTGGCTGCGAATCGATCCCTCCGGATAATTGCTGCAGAAAGTCTTTGACGGGTCCGTTTCTCGGAGTCAGTTCATATGCCAGTTCGATCATTTGAAGGTCGAATTGGCGGAGCAGAAAGTCTAGGACGGCGTATTCGATCCGCCTTGCAAATGCTCTGCAGCTCAGAACCCACGCATCGACTTTGAATGTAGTTCCCGATCGAATTCCAGAGAGTACCGAAATTTTTCCCAAACTGCCGAATTTGTCGAGATACTCGACCGCTAGCAGCAAGCGGCCGGGTTGGGACTCTAACGCGATCCAATCCATCAGTTCGTAGCGTCGACCATTCAAATTGAATTGATTTGTCTTGTTGACTAGATCCAGCGCTCTTCCTGCGTTGAACTTCGTTTCCATCGTCATCGTCACTTGCGCATTCAAACCGGCGAGCAAATCGTCCTCGCTCGCGGCATTCTGCTTTTCGATCCATAATTGCTCTGCGACTCTTAGAGTCGAGGACCGAATGGCATCCTCGTCCCTAAGCCGCGCCTTACCGAATAAGCACCGCAGCTCGAGCAGCAAAGCATAAGAATATGCAACATCTGCAGCCTTGAACTGGATGCACGTCATCTCGGGAAACGCGGATTTCACCTCCTCTAACTCGGCGGCACTGTCATCGACGAATACCACATCCTGAGGTCCGATATTCCATGCTTGCAGAATCGCTTTTACGGATTGAGATTTTCGCTCCCAGTTCACGACTCTTGGGAATAGCTGCTCCCGTTTGACGAGTAGGTCGAGACTGGAGAATGCCTCTTCCACGATCACGGCGTTGTTTTTTGAAGCGACAGCCAGCAGGATGCCAGACTCCGCGAGAGAGGAAAGCATTTGCTGATAAAGACCATGTACTTGCGCATGGCTTTCGATCGTCCAGTGAACCCCCTCAAGGCCGTCTTCACCGAGAATCCCTGCCCAAAGGGTATCGTCAAGGTCTGTAATCAGACCCTTCTTGGGCTGGGGGCCATCGAGGCACAGCGCTATCCTGTACGCTAGAAAATCTGCGTAGCCCAGAGAGTACGGAAAGCCGTTTTCAATCTCCGTTTTCAGCTGAAATGATTCTCCTTCAAACCGAATCAGATCATCGCAGTTCAGGATCCGTACGCGATCAGGCTCCATGATGTTTTCAGCAAATTCGGCCACTAACTTGCGAATCCCGAGGCTAAGACTATCTGCCATCCAGTAAGGTGTGAACGAAACCGGCGAGATCGGCATGCTTGGAAGTGCTATCGTGAGGATCGATGAGCTCGACGCTTTTCGCAGCTGTTCCTCTAATACCTGCAGACGGGATTGCACGGAACTGAGGATGTCTTCGCTCGAACTCACCCTCCAGCCGCCCAGGCTTCTAAAGCCAAGGCGCGGATCCAAGTCCGACCACTCTATGACGATTGCTGCTGGCACGCCGACTGGAATCCTCATAACGTTACCTAACAAATCTCCATACAGTCCCGTGGCGACGCTTACCCGCGATTCCGGATGAGCACATTGCAGGTGTGCCGCAAGAAAGGTCTGAAGGTGTAGGGGAGTAAATCCGCACGCGAGGAAGACATTTTTCGCGGGCAGCCCTTTGCTGGCGGCCGCAAGTATCTGCAGAGCAGCTGCGAGCTTCACGATCTCTTCTCGTCCGCGGCAGCACTGCCTTCCAAAAGCCGCCGCACGCTTGGTCTTCGTTGAATTTCCTGGCGGCGCGCGACGGCAACCAGGGAAAAAGGTGGAACATCCTTAGTTACAACGCACCCGGCACTAACAATTGAATACTTGCCGATGGTCACCCCCCCGAGAACGGTTGAGTTGGCATAGATGATAGCGCCGTCCTCAATTCGAATGGGTTTGGCGGTATGCCGGTATGGAGGAGTCTCATCCGCCAAAAGGCCGCCAGTTTCAATGGTGACATTTCTGCCGATTCGCACGTAATCTCCAATGGTGATTGGCTCCTTCGCTCCGAGAACGCAGCGATTGCCGATGGTTACCTGCCTTCCAATCTTAATGTTTTCCGGGCACTTAACCTGGGTGCTCCAGTGGCAGAAACTGGTGCGGTCGGCGTGCTTCAGCACAGCGAGGAAAAACAGCAGGCTCAGGGCCCGATCGATCAGTGAGGCGAGTCCAAAGAAGGACAGGATGAGCGCCCTGCCGACGGGGTTGTCGACGCATAGCAAAACGAGTTTTCTCTGTGGAGTCATAGTACCGCAATTGTAACAGCGGCAGCGGCAGCGAATGAACTGCTGCTAGTGACTGCGCCACAGAGTGGGAAACTCTCGAATCCCCACCGTAGTCCATCACTTTTCGTCTCGCGAAGACAATAACGAATTGCGATTCGGGATAGGTGAATTTTGGTACGTGAGTTTTGTCTTGCCGTCTAACGAAACTCTAAGGGCCTTCGGCTATAAGTGGGCTGTCCCCGGATTATTTGGCACCTCCTCGCCATGCTGAATCCGAAAATTGCCAGCAGAAAGGCGAGCGATACCTGAGTCATTTGTCCGCCGCCGCCGCTGGACGGCTTCGCATTGTTAAACACTTGTACCGAGGCGTTTGCGGACTGCGGACCGGATGTGCAAGTGAGTGTGAGCGTGATCATCCCAACAGTGGTTTCCGCAATTGACGCGGTACCGCTAGTGGCTTTCGTTCCCGTCCAGCCATCTCCGACACCATTGCTGCTTGCGCTGCATGACGCCGCATTGGTTGAAGACCAAGTCACCGTCGTCGCCTGACCGAACATGAGATTGGTGGGATTTGCCGATATTGAGACGGAGGGGACGGTGTCAGTCACTGCCACTTGAGCAACGTCGCCTTGCGAACCCTCTGTGCAGTGAAGACTGTAGGTGTAAGTCCCAGCTGCGGCCTCTGTAACCGACATTGTGCCGCTGGCAGCCAAGTTACCGCTCCAATCGTCTCCGGCCCCGCTGCTGGATGCGACGCATGCCGCACCTGGGGCGCTTGTCCAGGTCAAGGTGATGGGCACGCCAGCAGTCACGGTTGACGCGCTTGGAGTCAGGGATACCGCAAGTGTGCCAGTACCCGTGAGAGCGACCGTATAGACAGCGGCTGCGGTGACTGCAAGAGAACCGGTCTGTGCGTCAACGGCAGTAGGTTCAAAGGTGACGTTGATGGTGCAACTCGCGCCCGGAGCGAGCGAAGCCGGGCAGTCGCTTGTCTGTCCGAAGTCACCAGTCACAGCGATTGCAATCGTGGCGGGACCCGTACCGGTACTCGTGATCTTGACCAACTTCGAGGAGCTCATCGTACTGACGACTTGATTGCCGAACGACAGCAATCCCGAGGGTACGAGTACGAGATGCGCCATTGGCGGTGGTGAAGCGACAGAGAGCCCCGACCGGACAACCCACGCGGACTGCATGAGGCTCGTAAAGTTTCGTCCTTGGCCACTGTCAATGAAGAATCCATTCGCGAGGTCAGCGAACGTGTTTACGCTGTTGTTGCCCAGCCCGTTTGACCAATAGGCACTTTGGATGCCGCTGAAGAGCGCGTAGCTGCTATTGTGCGTAGTTGAGAGTGGTGTCCTCTCGATCCCGCCGAGTTCCGTAAAAAACAATTCCCACCATTCGCTGGCGGAGATCGGCTGCCCGGAATTGGAAGGATAACAGGCACCCATGCAGGCTGCGGGGAGGTCCCCGGCAGTTCCAATATCTGGAAAACGCCAGTCCGAGTATCCCTGATAGTTCGTAACGTTGAGATAATTAATCCACGCCACGACTCCAAACCAAGTCATCCCGCCACCATTCGTGTCGAAATCTGCAGCGGTGAGGGAATAGGAGGCAGCGCTTCCGATATTGCCCGAGACGAACGGCATGCCCCAGTCACTAATGATCGTGGCGACAAAAGCCGCCGGGTCGCCGCTCTGAGTCGCTTGCGTTAGAAACAGATTCCCGTCGGCAGTCCACGTAATGTTGTGGTCAGTATCGTTAACTAGTTGCCCGCCGGTGACGGGAACAAGACCTGCGTTCGCGATGAACGGCACCGCCAGCAACGCGAGCGTAGTAAAACAATTCTGGATCCCGTTCACTTATCCCCATCGGCACCCCTAAGGAGGCGCATGTTTCCATCCGTGAAATCGGGCTAAATCGATCTGTTGGCGCTTTCACCGCGCATTCGCCTATGCGCCTTGACGATTCGTGAGAAACGAGGCTCCCGCGCCACATAAAGCACGCAACACATGACTCACTACTCCATCCATTGGTAGGTTAGCACAGGGCACAACCAGCCCCAACTATGCACACGGTGGGTGTCGCGTGCCGAGCTAGAACATCATCACGGGCTCGATTCGCGAGACTGGTTGGTCTGTCGCAGGCTCGTCACTCCGCCCTGGGCCTGTTTCAAGACCTTATGATCTACTCGCCGGGAAATCCATCCGTGCCCTCTCCAAAACCCGTCCTTTACTAACCTTCCAGTGGCACCGAAAATAGGGATTAGATTCACTGGAACTGCCACGCTATGGAGAAATCTTGACGACCCTGGCACAGAAATCCTTCACCATGCACGACCAAATACAATTTGCGGCCGCTTCCGGGGATCGCAACCCTATTCACATCGATCAGCTTAGTGCCCGACGGACTCAGGCGGGGGCCATCGTGGTCCACGGGATCAATCTGCTGCTTTGGGCTTTGAACGCCTTTGCAGCCGCGCGGCCAAATCTGTTTCACCTGAGTAGCCTACGAGCGCATTTCAAAAGACTGGTCTATCTTGATGAGCCCGCCAAGGTCATTTTGGACAACGTTGACGAAGCTAGCGCACTATTGCGTGTGGTTGTCGAAGGTAGTCTGAAATCCGAATTCGTGCTCGAATTCGGGCGTCCTACAAAGACTGCGCCACAGTGGTCGATAGCTCCGCTGGAGATCTTAACCTTTTCCGACGAGGCTCGGGACTTGAACCTCGAACAAATTCCAAACATTCGGGGCCGTCTCCCCTTTCGAATGACTGCTGCGGACGCGTCGACAAGCTATCCAGCGGCAACGCGGTGGCTTGACACGACATTCATTCAAGGCTTGGCTGCAACAAGTCACCTGGTGGGAATGATCTGTCCTGGTCTGCATTCTATCTATAGTGAATTGTCGATCAGCGGTTGCATCGCGTCTGATCAAACGGCGAGTGGACTTGCATTTCGCGTTAGTAAGACTATCCCACGTTTCGCTATTGTCACCGAGGAAATTGCCGGGCCCAATTTCACGGGTACTGTGAAGACAATTGTCCGCGCACCGCCGACTAGGCAGGCCACGATGCAGTCGTTGGCAGGCATAGTCGCGCAGGATGAATTTGCAGGCAGCCTGGCGTTAATCGTTGGTGGGTCGCGTGGGCTCGGGGAGCTAACTGCAAAGCTAATTGCAGCCGGTGGGGGCCGCGTGTTAATCACTTGGCAATCAGGCAGTGCCGACGCGTTGCGGGTGGCGGAGGAAATAAAACTCTGCGGTGGAACGTGCGAGACGTTGCAACTCGACGTCCGAGTACCCGTAGAAGGTCAATTGACCTCTCTCGCGGAAGCTCCTACCCATGCCTATTACTTTGCGACGCCTCTGATCTCGCGTCCCCGGTCTGATATCTATGCGGCCAAGCGCTTCGGCGAATTTCTAAACGTCTACGTGGACGGATTTTGGCAGTTGACGCTCGCGCTGAGGGCTCGCATGCCGACAATTTCAATATTCTATCCGTCCTCGGTATTCGTGACGGAGCGGCCACCAGGCATGACCGAATACGCGATGGCCAAGGCCGCCGGCGAGTCTCTCTGCGCGGACATTAACGCGCAACTTGCCCCAACGCATGTGACGGTCAAACGTCTCCCGCGAATGCCGACCGATCAAACTGCGTCACTGATCGCGGTCAAGACCGAAGATCCATTGCATGTGATGCTGCCGATTGTCCGTGAAGTACAATTCGGTGATCGATCCTACACGTAAGCTCTGGATTTGCCCTGACCCAACCGCGTGGCCCAAGCGCAGCCCACTACCGTCGTATAGCTCAGAATACTCAAGATGAGAGCAAGCAGCGCGGCGTCCGTGGGCTGTAGTGCTTTTCCTGTCGGGAAGTAAATCCACAGGCTCCAAAGGAGGATGCCAGTAATCACGGAAGCAGTGTTGGCGAACAAAAGGACATTCTCGCGGCCTGCCGCCAATACGAAACTCGACCAGAAATCGGATACCCGCAGAACAGCTACGGCCAAAAATAGTGGCACCACGACGACGGCCCCAGCATATTTTGGAAACCAGTTGTAAACGCAATATTTCAGCACGACATATGCCGGGAGCGCGGCTATGCCTCCGGCGAATAGAACGAAAAGTGAGCTCGCCATGCACACGCGAAATGCCCTGCGCGGCTCATTGCTGGCAAAGCGGCGGCACATCATCGGATAAATCGAAGTATTGATGATCTGCTGCGCAGACTGTGCCAGCATCAAAACTGTCCATGCAAACGAATAGGCTGCGAATTCCAGTGCGCTCAGTCGAGCCGCCGCCAACCAACGATCGAGGTTTACTAGCAGAAACGCAACTCCCGTGATCGCCATCAATGTCATCGCTGCGCGCCATGGTGCGCGAGGCATCCTTCGAAGCGCAAGATTGTACAATCGCCACATATCCAAGCGCGCATATGTTGCCGACCGACGTAGCAAAACTACCGAGAATGAGAGCGTCAGAACAGCCTCTGCGACGAGAACTGCAATGCCGGAGCCGGTCAGCACTGCGACAAGAATTCCAAATGAAAGGAGTGCCAAAGCCCGAATGATGTTATCGCGCGAGAACCTCACGGCGTCACCGCGGCTGCGGCTCTCCACTGTCGCGATAAGAAATATCTGCTGCGTACAGCCGTGAACAATACCGACGATGAGAAGAAGAGGGGAAAACGTGCCGATCGATAGCCCACAGAGCACCAGGGCGATGAAAGCCACCGCAGTGCCTCCTGCCGCCAGATTGCATTGCGCTGCCCGCGTCAGCCCTCGTAGCTCCTGGCCGCGCCATATATTGACCGGCCATCCCCGCTGGAGCGTTATCTGCAGACCCAGGCAACCAAGCATGCAAAACGAACTGGAGATCAGTATTCCCCCGCTGAATTCCGCAAATGACCGTATTTCCAAGATGCGCGCCATAAGCAGCATACGCACCATCATCAAGCCCATGGCCATCGCGAGCAGCGGGAAGTACCACAACTGCCGTATCCGGTTGGGGGTCAATGAAACGGGCCAAAGTAACGAACGCCGGGCCGACATCAGATTATGTTCGCACGATACCCGGTGCGGCCAGCACACCGCCCGGGGCATGCGTTTGTGAAGAACGAGCGCGCCGCAAAACAACAAATTTTGCTGCAACGGCGAGAATCACGAAAGCCGCAACAACAAACGGAAAGCTCGTAAAATCCGGCGCAAAAACTGCGGGTGATACTATGAGAGTTGCAGTTGCCATCGAATACGCACCTAACGACAACAGATGGTCCGGCCTTCGAACAGCCCATACCTTGGCAGCCCCGGCGGTAAACCCAAGCAGAACGCTTCCAACGAAGAATCCAAGAGGCCCAAATTGATGCCATAGTGCGCCAGGAACCGTTGGAAATCTGCCTGCCAGTATCCAACCCTCGTCCGGTCGACCTACGATCCCGAGTTTGTAGAGCAATTGGCCGACAGTTAGGAAGATTATTGATTTGTCTTCGAACGGCGCATCAACAATTGCTGCCACCGTTGAGAAGCTGTGAGTTATATAACAACCCGCGAGCACCAGCATTGCGACAATTGAACTCATCGGACTCCCATTCCCAAGGGCGTTTCGGTACCAAGAGTCCGCTTCTAATCCCATGAACGGCAAAAAATTCGTGGCGTATACCGCGCCAGAAAGATCACCCGCAGCAGCTCGGTCGTAAAAAATGAACACGGTGTACGCCGCTGCAATCAAAACAAGCGACTGAATGAATCGGCGTTGCAATGCGCTCGCAAATAGCCCTCGAACAGCTATGCCACGGCGAGCACTAAATGCTGCGGCCACAAAAGCGGCAATGAGCAGAACCGCCGACCGGCCCCCAGTCAGCAACGAATTCACCATCAGCAACAAAAAGCACGTGACGAATGTGATGAGGCGTGCCCTTGCGGAAAGAATAGCGCCTTGCGTCACGGCAAGGACTACCGCGACAAAGTAGCAGCTCCCCAACAAGTATCCAACAGCGCTGAATACAGATGATGCTCCACCTGCGCGATCTTCACCGAGTTCACGCCATTGTTCTTTCGCGGTTGCGACGCCGGCAGAATAGTCAATCTTTTGTATGTACATTTTATCGTATGCAAGCGCGATGAGCCCGATGATCGAAAGAAAAATCGCGATCCGGATAAGTGATGCCGAATAATTGATATTTTGCTTATCGGCCGCAGGCATACGCCGTATATGAAACATATCCAGGACCGTTTTGGCACAAAACCATACGATACATACGAAACTAAGTTGCAGTAGGAAGGCTTGAAAAGTCCCTGGATAAATAGAGTGTACGGGTAGAACTGCGACTGCAATCCAATACAATACCCATACGAAGACAAACTGACGAAGCATGTCTATGCTCTCAGATTCGGCGACGCTTAACGGAGCTATTCATCTAGTGATACTCCTTCTATCTACTGATATTCTTTCTCTAAAGTGCGCGATCGTTATCGTCGGTAGGTCCGACTATCCGGCTATCAAGATTCCACTCGTTCTGTCCATAAATTGTCTTGACTGAAGCAATTGTTGATGGTCTAGAGATCGCCGTGCGGCATGGCAGCGCGAATCCGGTCTACCGCCCGGTACATCCAGCGCCGTTGGATTGATTGCCTCGACTTCAAGGGTGCAGGGTCGACATTGATTGCGAGCCGTTCCCAATCCCGCAAATTAATGGAATCCACGACTTCTTCCTCTGCAGACTCGTCGGCAGCCGAATGCGCGTCGTCCGGCGACAGCTCCCCACTGCGAACAAGATCAAGTAACCGCTGCGGGTTTGCTCCCTCCAAATACTCGTATTCCGTGGTTGTGATACTGCGCACATAGTCAACATATTGGGCCACTCTATAGACCATCGTGTAACAAAACCGCAGCGCAAGTTTTGATATTTGTGCAGTAGTCGTTGAGCGAGTGCGCTCTTCCTCGTCGACATTGAGGGTGAGTGTGCCAAGGTGCTCCGGCGAATAGACAGTGCTCTCAAAACCCGCCGACTGGTAGTTAGAGGGCGAAATGGCGATGACCTGTTTACCGATGATCGCTGCTTCTAACGCGGCACTCCCACCGCCTACCACGATAGCGTCAGCATGCTCGATCAAACCAAGAGTGCTCGTGACATCCCTGCTCTCGATCGTATGAACGCCACGGGATTTAGCCCATGCTGTGTAGTAGGCCTCAGAGGAATTTCCTAACTTGTTGCCGATTCGTTCACCCCAGATCGGGTGACAGCGCAGCACCAAATCGTCAGGGCGCAGCTGTAGTCGAGCCATAATAGCGTCGAATGCGACGGTCGGTTCGGGCCAAGCTGATTGCCAATCGGGATGGCCCCAAATTTCATTGCGACTGGTTGGCGTAAGGAGAATTCGCCTTCGCGCGGTTGGGACCGGCCAGGGAGCTACTTTTGCGCCGGTGTTGTATGCGCGCCATTCTTTATTGTTGCGACGCAAAAATCGCAACGCAACGTGATGTGCCGCGCGCAGAGCCTGCGGACGTGTCAAGGGTCTATCGCGCCACTCACCGACCAGTCTATTTGCCTCACTCAGGCCTAAGCAATTCTCGTCAGGTGTCAGATTAAGCCCGTCGCCAAACCAAGTTCGTTCAAAAGTAATGCATCGAATGCCGCTCGCCCTCGCTGCCTCCAAAATTCCTCGCGTGGCATCCATACGGCCATTGAACAAACAAATTGCGTCAAGCCGTTCTTTCTCAATCCAACGCTTCGCGGCGAAGTAAGCGGCCCGCGCGACGGGCTCGAGGCGTTCTGCGTAATGGCGAAACACATCGCTTGCAAAGTCCGCGTCCGATTCAAAACGCCCCAAGGTGCCCGCGCTCGAGAAGGCCCAAGGACCCGCATCGGCTTTCGTGGTACCGCGGTGGGATGTCAAGTTGCCGATTGCCGATACATCTCGGCTTTCGTAGGAGCGGACGCCGCCGATGCGGCAACGTGCACAGTGTGCCCATGCCGAGCGTTCGGGTCGCAATTCGCGCCCGTAGCAAGTCGGCAGGTCAGCATCACATGTTAGAAAGCGAGTCTCATGGCCGCCCTGTCTGACCAAAGTGGAGAGAAAGTGCATATGCTCCACGTGCGGACGCCATGAATAGATGCTACTGAATCCAATACGCACGCGGTACCTTAAAGCAATCCAACAATGCGACAATCACTCATGCCAAAAGATCCCACGACATCGGTGTGCCTGCCGCCACGTTCCGTTTGACGTGTTTGCCAATCAACAGCTCATAATATTTTGGTAAAAGGCCAAATCCAGGGCGCACAATTCGCAAGTTTTTACTGGTGAAGATTTCACCCGCCTGCATATCATTGGCAATATATAGACTACGTCGAAAGGCGCGTGACTTTTCCTCCGCGTGCGTTCCACCATATGAAACGTGTCCGAGGGATTGCCATGCTCGGTCAATTTCAAGGCGAAGCAATGCAAACTCTCGCGGCTCGAGCGAAAAACTGGAGTCGACGCCGCCGTCCTGACGATTCAGGGTGAAGTGCTTTTCAACGACTGTTGCGCCAAATGCCACCGAAGCTACGGCCACACCGCAACCCATCGTGTGGTCAGACAAGCCTATTTCGCACCCGAAAGTCTCTCGCATGTTTGCTATCGTACGTATATTTGTGTTTTCAGGTGTTGCCGGATACGTACTGGTGCATTTGAGCAATACAATTTGATTGGATCCAAATTCTCTTGCCGTGTAAACAGCGTCGCCAATTTCAGCGACTGTCGCCATACCCGTCGATATTATAAGCGGCTTTCCCGTTTCTGCCGCTTTGCGTATGAGAGGCAAATCAGTATTCTCAAACGAAGCGATTTTGTATGCTGGGACGTCGTGTGACTCGAGAAAGTCCACCGCCGTATCGTCAAACGGTGAGCTGAAGCACTGGATTCCTCGCGCGCGTGCGCGCGCGAAAATTTCGCCGTGCCACTCCCATGGAGTATGCGCTTTCTCGTAAAGCTCGTGGAGTTGAGTTCCTGCCCAAAGACTATCCGCGTCTTCTATAACGAAACCAGGTTCCCTTAAATTAAGCGTCATGGTGTCCGCTGTATAGGTCTGCAACTTGATCGCATCTGCCCCGGATGCGGCTGCAGCGTCGACGATCGATAGCGCTCTTTCCAATGATTGATTGTGATTGCCGGACATCTCGGCAATCAAATATGGCCGGTAGCCAACACCAATTTCTCGGTCAGCGATTTTCAACACGATCCTCCCTGATTCTCAGCACTTGAATTTAGAGTCTTTTCCCAGCGCCCATTCACATAACTGTAGTCATTGGACTCGAACAGTCTCCGCGACGGCGCGTTACCTTCCAAGACAGTCGCGACCAACTGCAGTCGTGCTGGGCCGCTGGACGACACGTGTGCCTCTCCTGCGCGCAGCATGGCCGGGCCCAACCCCAGACCTTGGAAATTCGGATCCAGGTAAAGCGACACTTCCATACATTGCGCACTCAGTGCGTCGAATCGAATTACCCCGACGTCAACGCCTGCAACGTGGCCAATCAACAATTGTCTGCCGGTGTCGGCAAGAACGGTCTTCATCCAGCGCGCATGTGCCTTTGCGTCTATGCGCATTGATTCGCGTGACACAGATCGCACGCTCGAATGATTGCGCCAACCGAGAATCATATCAGCATCTCGGTACTCTGCGCTTCTCACTCTCACCTTGTCTTTGAGTAAGCATAAAGCGACCCGTCGCGTCCCAAATCCATCAACCAGGATCTTGCTGCTATCACTAAGTTTGCGCCGAAACGCGCTATTCGCAATCAATCTGCCAATGGCTTCACCAACATTCGATACCGAACATTGGCGGTTCTTTTCGAGACTTCCGACGGCGCCCAGCGCTGCAAGAGCGTAAACCGACTCCCGTTGATTCTCGGCTGCAATAAGCAGCAACGATGGAGCGCCCACGGCAGCTCGCTCCCAAGTCGCACCCCCACCAGCACCGACTTGCATGTCATGCCGCGAGAAGAAATCCGCGAGGTCAGGTAGGTCCTCAATAATTCTGGTCAATGGCCAGATCATCGCCATCCGCCGAAGGTTCAATAAATTCGGATTATAGCGCGTCGTGGCGACTTCTATAGATCCCTTAAAACCCGCAATCTCTCGGCATGCTCTGACAGCGACGCTGCTGAAATCGTCAGCGTCTGTCCCACCCATGAAAATCCCAATGGATCTCACGGAATCATTAAATCTATACGCGACGGACCCGCGAAAAGCGGTTCCAAGCAACGCGAAACGGGGCCCACCTAAAACGCGCGTGCGATCTGCAACGAACCCCGCGTATCTTTCGCGGTGATTGACACAGATATTGTGGTCGACCAAAACATCGACGTTAAGGTTGCGATCAGCGAGGTCGTCAATTGCCGCTATTTGAGCCTTCATGCGCCTTGCGACGCTACTATGCCAACGGTCATCGAGTGAATAGTGATCCACAATAATCCAATCAGGACCAAAGGAAGCTAAAACGTCAACGGTTTCATCGGCATCGATTTGCCAGCGTCTGTCGTTTTCTTCCCCACGGATGCGACCGGTCGGGCTGCTCCCAGATTCCGCTTCTGCGGCCGGCAATATGCAAATTGGAAATTTCTGCGCACTCACTATTCTGCCCATGTCCACGTCGAGGCTTCGCGCGACAAAGAGCACTTTCGCTCCAAGACTGCGCAACTCCTCCGCGAGGGAAAGGCAGCGTACTATGTGTCCCAGACCGATTTTGCACGAGGCGTCTACCCGAACGGCTATCTTCATCAGGGGAATTAGCGAATCTTGAACAGCGGGACGAGCGGCTTACATCGCAAAGAAGCGCGAAGAGTACCCGAGTTCAGCAGTTTGCCGATGGTCGGCAAGACGTCAGCGTAGGCGCCAACTAGCGAAGCAATATCCGCCTTCGAGTGAGCATAGCTAATATTGTGTGTGCCTACGGACAAGAGCCCGCGCTGATGCAGCTCCTGCATTAGAAAAGTCTTGATTTCAAGTGCAGAATGAGCGTGAGTATCGCGAATATTTAGAAAGCTCCATGTCGGGTGACCGCTTACGGAGAATATGCTGCTAAGCTCATGCATTTCGATGATCCGACGCGTGCCATCAATTAATTCGATGCCCCTGGTACGCATCGTATCGATAACGGGTTCAGTCTTTAACTTTAGGAGTGTCGCCTTTGCAGCCGCGAGAGATAATGCTTCCCCGCCAAACGTGAAGGAAAAGAAAACCTCTTCCATTAACTTCATTATTTCACGACGCCCCACCACGGCAGAAATCGGATAACCGTTTGCCAAGCCTTTGCCGAATGTCGCGAGATCCGGCGTGACTCCAAACAGTGCCTGGGCGCCGCCGCTTGCAAAACGAAACCCCGTAATTGTTTCGTCAAAGACTAGGACCGCTCCATGCTCGTGCGTCAGTTGTTTTACCCCTTCCAAAAATCCCGGCAGGGGCTCCGTGACATTCATGGGTTCAAGAATTACCGCAGCATAACTAGCACGCCGCGCGTCCAAAAGTGCACGAAGCGAATCCAAATCGTTATACTTAAATGTGCGCGTTAGCTCTCGCGTTACGCTGGGCACTCCACGATTGCGCGCCGTCGAACCAATATACCAGTCCTGCCATCCGTGATAACCACACACCGCAACGTAGTCACGCTCAGTGTAGGCGCGCGCAAGTCGGATCGCGCCAGATGTCGCGTCAGAACCGTTCTTGCCGAAACGAACCATTTCTGCGCATGGGACCATCTCGCACAGCAACTCCGCCACCTCTGTCTCGAGTGGATGGGCCAAGGAGAAGATCACACCTGATTCGAGTTGAGCTTTGACGGCTTGCGTTACATCGGTATCTTGATAACCCAAAGTGATAGACGCCAAACTATTTACAAAATCTATGTACTCATTGCCGTCCAGGTCCCAGACTCTAGATCCGCTCGCCCGCGTGAGAAAATGAGGAGATACGCCAAATGGATATTGCGTACGACTTTTGCTGAACGTTTGACTTCCAAGCGGAATGACCCGCTCGGAGCGAGCAAGGAACTCCATCGATTTCTCGAACACGCGCATGTCTTCCTCCTAGCCCGGCCGATACCCAAGCTGCACATTCTTGCGGCAAAACCATAAGCCCAATCGTTGTTGCGCGTCGGCCGACCAGTGCGCATCGAGGTGCGTAAGGCTCAATTTCTCGACGAGAGAATAGGCGGGATCACACAGAAAGAAGGCTGAATAGTCCATTTTATACGAATTGACGCCAGGGTAGTGGCGATATGGTCTAACCGATGGCGCTCCCGGGTCGAAATCGTGTATTACAATTAAGCCACCGTCCTTTAGCACTCGATCGGCTTCCGCGACTACGCGATGCAAGAAGACACGATCTATCAGATAAAGACAAAATCCATACCAAATCACGTCCATGAACCCATCGTCGAAGGGCAATACATCGGCGGTTCCAATTTTAAGGTTCAAGTTGGGGAAGGCTAGCTGGCCCGCTCGAATCGCATCGGATGACGGCTCAATTCCGAATCCTTGGATTGGTATAACACTGTTGAGGGCGTTGAGATTTTCGCCGCTTGCACACCCGACTTCTAGCACCCGACACGTTTCCATCCCGACGAGATGATGTGAGATGCGTTCTACGGTCATATCCCTGGCGAGATTCGGCTTGGCAAGTTCCTTTTCGTTACGGAAAAAAAAGTTATTGCCCTCACTGTCCGAAAAGACATCGCGCTGCAGATTTTTCTCTTTCATGGCTTTGTCCGACTCTTGTTCGCATCTATCGGCACCTCCGAAGGCTCGATGTACGTTTCATTGCGGGAGTGGCGGTTGGCTGGCAGATCCAGCGCCCGGCGGTCCATCGCTCGCAGAAAGTCAAATCGGTCGGCGCTCGAAGCTTTTTCATTTTGCAGCGAATCGATGAGCGAGTTCACGAGTTCCAGGTCGTCCTCATGATCAACCGTCCAACGAAGCGATGACAGGTCGACGCACGAATGGAACGTAGCTTGACGAAAGACGGCTTTGTTTCTGCGTATATACGGAGTCACATGTTCTCTGTCCGACGCGTCCAGTGCTGTGTCATGAGCCATTTGCAAGGCACGGTTAGTCATAGCCTCCACATCCAGACCGTCTGGAAATGTGGGAGGGTCAACATTGGACACATAATCATAGTCTCCCGCAGTCAGCGTAGTAATTGCGCGATCGATGAGGTCTCTGTCCACGAGCGGACAGTCGGCCGTGAGGCGAACGACAACATCGGCACCAAATTCGCGCGCAGCATTCGCATAGCGAGCAAGAACGTCAACTAGGTCGCCACGATAACAATCGTAGCCGTGCCGTTGCACGATATCAGCCAAATCATCGTCGGACTTCTCGAAGCTGGTTGCCACCAAGACACGATCCACGCTAGTCGCCATGGCAACCCGACGAAGCATGAAAACAATCATCGGATCACCGCAGACAGTTCTCAGGACCTTCCCAGGCAATCGTGAGCTTGAGGTCCTTGCTTGAATAATAGCAACGCGATTCATTTTGCTACCTAAGCCCATAGACGCGGATCGATCACTTGCAAATCATCGATCGCAAGTTCACTAGCTCTGATCGGGGTAGCCAAGTTCCACGTGGTTGCAATTTGCGCGAATTGGTCGATGTTGTCCACACCTACAACACACGCGACAACCGATTCAAAGCCCTTTACCACAGATAATGCCCCGCGGATTTGCGACATGCCGCGCAATGTTAACCATTGGCGCCAATGCTCCAGTGCTGGTCTAGCTGCCGGTAACCGCGCCGCGGCTTCATCATAAGGCAAAAGCAATAGACCTTGAAGAAATGCGGAACGCAAGTGCACAGATGGAGGATCCAACGCGTTTATTGTGGCTTCCTTAATTCGCTGATCAAATGCATTGCCAGGCAACTGTGCAAGCTGGAGATTCCGGTTTTCAATTACTGAACGCATAACCTTCGCATCATAGCCGGATGCGCCAATTTGGATTTGTTGTGATCTTGCCCATTCTGCTACCGAGCGCCAAACATGGTCTCCGCGTTCGCCGAGTAGATCCTCGACGCGATGAAATAACAACGCGTGAAGCATATGCCCCAATCGTTTTTGTGAAGTGCGAGCGGATTCCAGTGCCCACCGTGCTGCCGACGCATCGTTCAGATCCGAGGGCACTGGGGGGATCTTTGAGACTATTCTGAAATCGAGCCCCGTGCACAGTCGTGCCAAACGTTGTTCTATGTCTCCGTACGCCGGTGCGGTGTCAAGCAGCCTTGTCCCGCTCTTGAACGCAAGGTTGAGAATATCTCGCACTTTTGCGTCGGAAAGCAGCGGACCATTTCGAGCAATGCCATAGGGGACGCCAAATTGAACCGTGCCAAGTGCAAGTTCCATGCGCGTGATAGAAATCCAATGTCTACGCTTTTAGCGCGATTCGAAGGACATCCACTACTCTGTCCTGCTGCGCCATAGTGAGGGCCGGAAACAATGGTATTGATATAGCCCGTTTGTAGTAGCGCTCACTCGCGGGGTAGTCTCCGCAACGGAATCCCAAGTTGCGGTAAAAAGGCTGCGTGTGGATAGGAATGTAATGCACATTGACGCCGATATTCTGCTCCCTTAAGTGATTGAATACCTGGGCCCGCTTGCTCCTGGTGCGCTGTTCATCGATTTCCAAAACGTAGAGGTGCCAGGCGCTTTCGCGATCTGGCAATCTCGGGGGGAGGATAACTGGCAAGTCCGCCAGTAGTTTATCGTATCGGTCCGCAAGCATTTTGCGCTGCGCTTTAAACTGTTCCAATCTCTTTAGTTGCGAGAAACCCAGCGCGGCTTGAAATTCGGTCATCCTATAGTTATACCCAAGCGATGTTTGCTCGTAGTACCAAGGGCCTTCCGAATTTTGCCGCATCTGTGCCGGGTCCTTCGTGATTCCGTGAGTCCGCAGCAGCCGAACACTACTTGCAATCGACTCATCATTTGTAACGATCATTCCGCCTTCGCCGGTCGTAATGATCTTTACTGCGTGAAAACTAAAGACAGCTGCATCTGCAAATTGACTGCCCACAGGACGCCCCAGATAGGAGGCTCCTGTCGCATGCGATGCGTCCTGAAGGATGCGAAATTTATACTGGTCTGCTAGTTGCCGTATTTCGCGCAATTCCGCCGGGAAACCAGCGAAATCGACCGACACGACAACTTTCGGGAGCAAATCCCCGGCTTTTGCCTGATCAAGTTTGACGCGCAACGCGTCCACAGAAATGTTTCGCGTCAGCGGATCAATATCGACAAAGTCGACTTCTGCACCGCAATAAAGCACGCAATTTGCAGATGCAACAAAGCTATTGGGGGTCGTCCAGACTCTTGCACCGGGGCCAACGCCGAGCGCGAGAAGCGCGATATGCAAGCCCGCAGTGGCACTGGAAACGGCGATGCCGTGAGCTGATTGATGGCAAGTTACAAAAGCGTCCTCAAATGCCGGGACGCACGGACCTTGTGTCACGAAATCGGATGTAAGAACGCGACAAACGGCTTCAATATCATCTTGCCCGATGTTCTGGCAGCTATAGGGAATGAATTCCATGCTATTCGTAGTTCGATAGCGAATCGATGTTGACATGCTCCTTGATTAACGCCCGCAATTGCGCAACGCTGAGAAAGTCTGTGTTACTTCCGCTATTGTAGGCAAAACCAGGCTCTACAAGTCTGCCTTTGCTTTCTCTGCAGTACTCTTCGACTGAATATCCACCAGCGGAAGGCAAAATCGCGAAGTATTTACCCATGTCCACCGTATTGAAACTATCGCTTGCGGTGATCATCTCTTCGTGAATCTTTTCGCCGGGCCGGACACCGACCACCCGTTGCTCGCAAGTCGGATCAATTGCTGTTGCAACATCCACAATGCGGTACGACGGAATCTTAGGCACGAGCACTTCCCCACCCCACGCATTTTCGATTGACCACAGAACCATCTCCACACCATCCAGCAGCGAAATATTAAATCGAGTCATGCGAGAGTCGGTGATTGGAAGAACTCCGCTTCTGCGTCTCCTTAGAAAAAACGGAATCACAGAACCACGGCTTCCCATGACGTTGCCGTAGCGAACAACACTAAATCGAATGTCGCGTTTACCTTTGATGTTGTTCGCAGCCACAAATAATTTGTCGGAACAAAGTTTGGTCGCGCCATACAAGTTTATCGGCGCAGCCGCCTTGTCGGTTGAAAGCGCAATGACCCTCTCCACGCTGGTATCCAAACACGCTTCAATTAGGTTTTGCGCTCCCAATACATTGGTCTTTATGCATTCAAATGGGTTGTATTCAGCGGCGGGCACCTGCTTCAACGCAGCAGCGTGGATGACTATATCTATTCCTTCAAGTGCGCGGCGCAATCGCGCTTCGTCCCGAATATCCCCTATAAAATATCTCAATCCCGGGTGCTGAAGATTGGATAGGTCCTCGCTCATCTCCGACTGCTTGAGCTCGTCTCTCGAGTACACAACGAGCCGGCGTATTCCCGGATAGCGTTTGAGGACGGTTTTGACAAACGCCTTACCAAACGATCCTGTGCCACCCGTCACCAATATCGACTTAGATTCAAGCATGGATACGTTGAAGCCCCAAAATGTGAAGTGGCAAATATTGCATTCTTACCGCCGTTGCGTTTGCTTTGTATCGACAAAAGGCACTAACGAAGCTCGGATCGGTAGTACACAAAGATTGACGAAATCAGTAAGCCAACGAACAAACCGAACAGAGTCCAGACGGCAGGCTTGGGCGAAGCCGGCCTATCCGGCGCTACAGCTGGATCAATCGTTTTGAGCGCGAATTCTTCGGTTCCTTTAGCCACCATTGCCTTATTGAGCTCGCCCTGAAGCATGGAGTAAATTCCTTGCTTCATAGCCACGACATCCGTCTTCAGTATTTGCTCATTCAAATAGGCCATATTTGCTTCTGATTCGCGGATTGCCTTAGCGCGTAAATACTCGTTTGTAAGCCTAATCAAATCATTTACCCATGCCGCTGCGACTTTCGGATCGCTCCAGGTAATTGACATGGTCGAAAGACCTGTCTTCGTGTCGGTGGATACCGCCCTAACTTGCCGCTTAAAATAGTCATTCGCTTCCCAAAGCGTCGGGACTTTTTTGTTTGCGTCTTTCCACTTGCCGAGATTGCTATTCCATCGCTTGTAAAAGATTATCGGCAACAGATTGTTGTCGCGGATATATTGCTCAGTAATCAATTCTGATTGCAGCACGGCGATAGCTTCGAATTTTTTTGAGTCACCTGGGACCGCGACTCCTGCCAACGAAGCCAATCCACCAAATTGCGACGCTAGAGCACCGAGACCTCCTAGTGATCCACCGCTCGAACTTGTCGAAACTGGGACCACAATCGCCGATGCGACATATGATTTTGGAACGATAAGCGAGGCGAATCCCCCAGCAACCGCAAGTCCTAGGCTTACTGTCACAATCAACCACTTACCACGCCAGAATATTGAAAAGATCTCTCTAAGACTTATCTCGTCCGCCGGCAGGTTGTTCTTATCGGGTACTTCAATCATTTAACGCTGTTGATCGCCAGTAACGCGATAGCTAGGTTGTAAACGATTGTCGTAATAGAGGTCCACAGCGGCAATGGCGCCACCCTCTCGGTATTAAGCGGCACCACTATTGTATCGCCGGGGCGAATGTCAGCTGGCTGTGAGCGCCTAAACCAACCCGTTCGTCCACCTGCCACGACATCACCGTTGGCGCGCACAATATATATTCTCTTTCGATCCGCCCGCTGAGTCGTACCGCCGCTCTTGGCTATGTAATCGTCCCGGGTCAAACTTGCCCGATAAATATGCGATGTCGGGCTTTGCACCTCCCCTAATATGGTAATTTCTTCCGTCTTCTTTGGTACGAGCAGTACATCACCATCCCGCAATAGCACGTCGTTGGGTCCCCCAACTGGACCACTAACTACGCGGTGCACATCGATTACCAACCGACCGACCGGCTTGGTGTTGCGAAGTTGTTGAATTAGCTGCTGACCGATAGCGAGTGCTTGCCCAGCATTTCCTCCGCCACCGCCATTCGTAGCGGCACTGGTGCTCACCGCTTCAAGCGAAAGCGCCGCGAGATCGCTTTGCAAGCGGTTGGTCAATTCCGTTAGTTGCTCTCTCTCCCGTGCCTTTAGCTCGTCGCGAATGAACACTGCTCCATCACTGAATGCAATGCCTGTGAGACCTCCTGCCCGTCGCAACGCTGACGAAAGCGTTTCCCCTTGGTGAATAGGATATCTGCCAGGATGTTGCACTTCGCCATTCAACACTATGACCCCAGGCGTTTCCCATTGTGGCGTCTTCTTGATCAGCAGGATATCGTAAGGCCTGAGTTCCAGGTCGGCGCCGGGTTCGTTGTGACGAATTGCTGAGAGATCCACGTCAAGCAACGCAGTCTGCCGCTGCTTGCCATCAACGACTTCATAACGGGTCAACTCAGCCGCACCTGTATATGCCGAATCTTCGAGACTTCCTCCTGCACGGATCAAATCGCTGATATGCATGGAAGGTTCAAGCGGATAGAGCCCCGGAACTCTTACTTCTCCGTCGATTGCGACAACTTGAGCGGGGGTGGTCGCTGATGACTGCAGTTGAAGGTTCTCAATTATCGGTGCCACGGTTCGGGAGCGGTTTGCGGTCAGATCGAACACAATGATCCTGTCGCGCGCGTGGAGCAGAGGATCAGCCGCCGACCCGCGGGCGCTAAGGGCGCGTTCGAGATCCACGGATATCACCTGGACTTTTTCTTCCGGAGGAATTTCGCGGCGAATCATCACGTAGTGTCGATCCGCGCTCGGACGCAAATCGTCGAAACTACCCAAAATGTCGCTGAGCCTTAAGTTTGCGCTGTACTGAAATGCACCCGGGCGGAAGACATCACCCGACAACTCAACGGAGTTCTCGAGCGTTGGACGTATAGCCGGCACGCGCAGCTTGTCGCCGTTCATTATTTCCGTATTGCGGCCATCGTTCGAACTCAAATCTATATTCCGCATTTCCCGCAGTCTCGAAGATTCGATGCGTTCGAGTTGCGCGAGTTTTCCGTCTGCATCAGGTGAAAGCCCTCCTGAGATGTCGATAAGCTGTCCTACCGTTCTTTCGTTTTTCAGCTCGTATATAGCCGGCCGTCGAACGGTTCCATAAACTGTCGCTGTGACACCAATGGGCGGAATGAAAATGACGTCGCCGGGCATGAGTTGCCGATCAGCGCTCGTATCACCGTGCAGCAATAGGTCATAGAGATCCAGTACTGAAACCAAGCGGCCGTTGCGCTTCAGCTCAATTTTTCGTAGCGAGCCTATCGTTTTGACTCCCCCGCTTACGAACAACGCGTTCGTCATCGTGGAGAGTCCGCTAACCGTATATGACCCAGGCTTCTCAGCTTCGCCCAATACGAAGACGCGTATGGATCGTAATTCACCCATCGTCACACTGATTTGTGTGCCGATCATTTGCTTGCTAACTCTATGTTCCAGCGCAGCTCGCGCCGCGTCGAAGCCCATACCGCTCACCGAGATTGGTCCGAGCTTCGGGAAGTTAATCCGGCCATCGCGGCCGACAGTCAGTGTATAGGAAGCAGTTTCGTTGCCGTACAGCAGAACATTGAATGTATCGCCAGGTCCCACGACATAGTCGATGGGCACCTGTATGTCCTTTACCGGTGCAAATGTACTGGGGACGCCTTTGAATAAATCGTAACCGAACGGCTTGGCGCCTTGGTCATTTAGCGGCTCGAGTCGCAACAAGGTCAGTTTGACGGTGAAATTACGCAAATCGGGGTCGGCGCTCAGCCGCCTGCTGGCTTCGTCCGCGGTGAGACCTGCCAGCGGAATTGAGGGTAGTCCCGGAATTTCCAATACCCCAAATCGATTCAGTTTGTATGGGTTGCCCTTCAAAATTCGATCTCTGTCCATTGCCGACCGACGCATCTCATCCGGGGTTTTTGGCTCACGGTCGAAATGGATGCGGCCAAAGTCGCTACCTACGTTTTTCTTGCGGTCGGTGCTGCCCGCTATATCGGTGCCAAGTCCATTGGCTTCGGCGGCGGCAGGTACTCCGCTGCTGGCGGTGTTGGCCGTGCTGCCGGAGCCAGGAGGAGGCGGTGATACGCTATTAGTACCGCCGGCCGGGACGATCACGTTGTTGTTTGTTCCGACAAGCTCGACGGGCGTCAAATCGATTAAAATCGTGTCGTCTGCGCGCAACTCAGGATCTTCATCCGATTGACGCAGCTTGCGCCCGTCCAAAGTCGTCCCTTTCTTGGCTTCCTTGTCTTGTTCCCCCAAACGGTCTTCTCTGTTTTGGATCGTCTCCGGGGTGTTGAGTTTGGAATCAGCTTTTTTGTTCGTGCCATCGCCATTGCCCAGCACGCTTTGCAGGAGCGCCTGTTGCTGCTCTTGTGTCAGGCTCTTGAGTGCGTTTAACGGGTCTTGGTTGGGCGTCTGCGCACCTGCGACCGTCGCGATCAACAAAACTAGACTCGCCATGCGCAATGAACTGGCCAGCTTCCTGCAGGCGGCGAAAAATACGCTCATCTTTGTTAAGGGACCTTATCTTGAGTATTTGAGCAACAGTGCCATTAGGGCCAAATTGTATACTAAAGCGCCACATGGCGACCCCGTCCATCGCGCCGGATGGCTCTGCTCCGCTGTGTGCTTGGACTTGCCACACTAGCCATCATAGTTTTTTCTTAGCCATGCCTCGTAGTCCCTGCCCAGATCCCGCCACCATTTCAGGTGACGCAAATACCAATCGACCGTACTTGCCAACCCGCTATCAAGGTCCCGAGCTGGCGCATAACCCAACTCCCGCCCCGCTTTCGAGTAGTCGATGGCATACCTGCGATCATGGCCGGGCCGGTCGCGCACATGAGATATCAATTGTGCTGCCTGCTGCCCGTTGAAAATCGGCGACTCAGGGAAGGAGTCGCGATAGGCCGGCTGGGCCTTTAGTCGCTCATCGACCAGCCGACACAGCTTGTGTACTACTTGGATATTGGTCGTTTCACTATTGCCACCGATGTTGTACATCTCGCCTGGCTCGCCTTTTTTGAGAGCTAACGCAATCGCCGCGCAGTGGTCCTCGACATAGAGCCAGTCGCGAATCTGCAATCCGTCGCCGTAGACCGGCAAAGCCTTGCCGAGCAAGATATTGATAATGGTTAGCGGAATTAGTTTCTCTGGAAAGTGGTACGGCCCATAATTATTAGAGCAGTTGGTGACCGTCGTATGGAGACCATACGTTTCGTGGTAGGCCCTCACTAAATGATCGGAACCCGCCTTGCTCGCGGAATATGGCGAGTTGGGGGCGTACGGGCTGCCCTCGTGGAACGGGGCGTCATTGGGACCCAGCGAACCATAGACTTCATCGGTCGACACGTGATGGAACCGGTGTGCCGGCACCGTCTTTTGATCGATCCACAAGGCCTTGGCAACCTTGAGCAACGAGTGGGTCCCCACCACGTTGGTGCGAATGAAGTCATCGGGTCCCAGGATCGATCGATCGACATGCGATTCCGCTGCAAAATGGATCAGCGTATCGATTTGATGCTGCTGCAGCAGTGCGCGTACCGTGGCTTCATCGCAAATATCGCCTCGAACAAACGTGTAGCGCGGATCGTCCTTGAGGTCTGACAGGTTCTCGATGTTGCCCGCGTAGGTGAGCGCATCGAATACCACTACCTTGCCGTCGCGCGTGTTTCCCAGCCAGTGGTGGACGAAATTCGAACCGATGAACCCTGCGCCGCCGGTTATGAATAGATTACGCGGTTCGAAGTTCATCCAGCATAGCCCTTAAGTTGTGCCGCCAATGTTGGACGGGCACGTCAATCGACGCTCGCGTGGCGGAGGTATCCAGCACGCTGAAGGCGGGCCGCCGAGCCCGGGTCGGGTAGGAGGCGCTGGGGATTGGCATGATGGGGATGGATCGAGACAATAGCCCTAGCGTGAGTGCCTCATCTTGTATGGCGACGGCGAAGTCGTACCAGCTGGCCACGCCAAGATCGCACCAGTGATAGACGCCGCCCTTCGCTGCCGTATCGATCAGCCCCCAGATCGCGGTGGCGGCGCCGGCGGCCCAAGTGGGTGCCCCAATCTGGTCGTCCACAACGCCGATCTGATCCTTTTCGCGCAGCAGGCGCAGCATCGTCAGCACAAAATTTTTGCCAGAAGCCGCGTAGACCCAGGAAGTCCGCAGCACAATTCCCGAGGTGCCGGCGTCCAGCACATGGCGCTCACCGCCCAATTTGCTCGCCCCATAGACGCTCAACGGCTTGGGTTGATCGTTCGCCAGATAAGCGCGATTGGAATTGCCATCAAACACGAAATCCGTCGATAAATGGAGCAGACGGCTGCCTTCCTGCGCCGACGCGCGAGCAAGAGAAGCCACTGCCGTATCGTTGACGGCATGTGCCAGCGCCGGTTGATCCTCCGCAAGATCCACGGCCGTATAGGCGGCCGCATTGACGACCCAATCTGCCTTAACTTCCGACAGTGTTCTTTCGACCGCCCGTTCGTCGACTATGTCGAGTTCAGTGCGCGTTCGAGCCACAACCTGATGCCGGGTCGGCACCGCTGCGCCGACCGCCCGCGCAATCTGGCCGCCACCGAGCACCAGCACTTTCACGGGAATTTCTCGAGAGCGGCAAAGGTCACGCCTTCACGGTCCCTCGGTGACATCACGGGGGTTGTTCCCGGTGGCAACGGCCACTGTATGTCCAGCGCCGGATCATTCCACGCCAACGTCCGCTCGTGTGCGGGACTATAGAAGTCCGTGCACTTGTAGAGAAAATCCGCGTTTTCCGATGTCACCAATATCCCGTGAGCTAAGCCCTTGGGCACCCATAGCATTCGGTGATTTTCAGCCGACAACTCCACTCCCCACCATTTTCCGAAACTCGACGAACTGCGCCGCAAATCGACCACAACATCGAACACGCTGCCGGAAGCGACGCGCACCAACTTGCCTTGGGTGTGTTCGCTCTGAAAATGCAGTCCGCGCAACGTCCATTGAGAAGATCGACTCTGGTTATCCTGGACAAAAGTGGCGTCAATGCCGGCGGCGGCGAATTTCTCCTTGTGCCAGGTCTCCAAAAAGAAACCGCGAGCGTCGCCAAACACCTGCGGTTCGATCAACACCACATCCTGGATCGGAGTATTGAGAAACTTCATGATGGCAGACGCGTCACTGTTGCGCGTTTTCTTTGACGATTCGCAGCAAATACTCACCGTAACCACTTTTCGCCAGCGGCTCGGCGAGTTTCACCAGATGCGCGGCATCGATGAACCCGGAGCGCCACGCAATCTCTTCCACACAGGCTACTTTGAGGCCCTGCCTCTCCTCGATGATCCGCACAAATACGCCCGCATCGAGCAAAGAATTGTGCGTGCCCGTATCGAGCCACGCCGTTCCGCGGCCCAATCGCTCCACACGCAATTCACCCAGTCTCAAGTAGGCCCGGTTCAGATCTGTGATCTCAAGCTCGCCGCGATCGGATGGTTTGAGCGCCTTGGCGAGACCCGAAGCGCGAGAATCATAGAAATAGACGCCCGTCACGGCATAGTTGGACGGCGGAGATCTAGGTTTTTCCAGAAGATCCGTGACCCTGCCCTGATCATCGTATTTCACCACGCCGTAGCGTTCGGGGTCCTGTACGTAGTATCCGAACACTGTAGCGCCTGATTCGCGCTGCGACGCCGATTGCAGCAGCGACGTCAAATTTGCGCCATAAAAAATATTGTCGCCGAGAATCAACGCCGAGGGCGCGCCCGCGAGAAAAGGCTCTCCGAGAATCAGCGCTTGCGCGATACCGTTGGGGGCGGCTTGCACCACGTAGTCGAACGACAATCCCCATTGCGCGCCCGATCCCAACAGATCCTGAAAGGCCGATTGGTCGCGCGGCGTCGTGATGATCAAGTATTCGCGGATGCCGGCGGACATTAAAGTCGCGAGCGGATAGTAAATCATCGGCTTGTCGTAGACCGGCAGCAGCTGCTTGGACAACGACATGGTGATCGGATGAAGCCGCGTGCCGGCGCCGCCGGCCAAAATGATGCCCTTGCGCGCTTTCACTTAGCGATGCGTCGCGACGTAGTTGATCAACGAGGCTATGCCTGCAGCGCCCGCCCCTTGCGGCGCCTTGGCTCCCGTCATGTCGATCCCCACCGCCAATTTCTTGCCCAGTTCAACGCCGAACTGGTCGAAGGAGTTTACGCCCCAGATCGTGCCCTGCACGAAGACGCTGTGCTCATAAATGGCCAGGATCCCGCCGAGGGAGCGCGCCGTGGTTTGCGGATACATGAGCAGCGAACTCGGCCGATTGCCCTCGTGCACGCGATGAACACCGATGCGGGCGATCTCGCCGGCGCTGACGCCGGCTTTGCGCATATCCGCCTCGACTTCCGGCAGCGGATAGCCGTAGGCAAACGCCTGCGACTGCGCAAAGCAATTCTTTAGCGCCAGATCCTGTCCCTCGGTACCGCCCCAGGAACCGCGCAGCGGCGCGATGAAATCGAGCGCCTCCGTCAGGGTGCCCTGATGCAGCATCTGAAAGAATGAATGCTGTGCATTCGAGCCAGGTTCGCCCCACACGATCGGCGCGGTGGCAAAGTTGACGTGCAGTCCCTCCAGAGAGACCGACTTGCCGTTGCTCTCCATTTCCAGCTGCTGAAGGTACGCGGGCAAGCGCGCGAGGCGCTGGTCATATGGCAGCACCGCGAGGGTGGGCAGATGGAGGAAAGTCCGATTCCACACGCCCAGCAGTCCCATCAGCACGGGCAAGTTTTTCTCGAACGGCGCCGTCATAAAGTGCTTGTCGATGGCGCTCGCGCCGTTGAGGAACTCTTCGAAGCTCTCGCTGCCGATCACGATCTCGGCGACGAGGCCGATGGCAGACCACACCGAGTAGCGGCCCCCCACCCAATCCCACATCGTGAACCGATGATCGGGAGCGATGCCGAATTTGTCCATGGCCTCCGCGTTGGTCGACACGGCAACGAAGTGATTGCCGGCGGCTTTCTCTCCAAGGGCACCGACGATCCAAGCGCGCGCCGCATTGGCGTTGGTTTGCGTCTCCTGCGTGATGAAAGTCTTGGAACACACGATCACCAGGGTCTCCGCCGGGTCGAGCGTGCGCGTCAAATCCTCCAGCTGCGTGCGATCCACGTTCGACACGAAGTGCGGCGTGATGTCGCCGCTCCATTGCGCACGCAGCGCATCGCACACCAACAAGGGCCCCAGGTCCGAGCCGCCGATGCCGATATTGACGACGTGCCGAAACTTCTTGCCGGTGACACCGAGCTTCTTGCCGCTGCGCACGGCAGCGACGAAGTTCTTGAGTTTTTGGCGCGAGGCCTTGACCTCGGCTTGGATGGCCGGCGATCCGGCGAATTCCGAACGCAGCGCCGTATGCAGCACCGCGCGCTTCTCGGTGCTGTTGATCGGATCGCCGCGGAACATGGCTGCGATACGATCGGACAGATCCACCGCCCGCGCCAAATCCAGCAACAGCGACAAGCTCTGGTGCGTAACACGCTGCCTCGAGATGTCGAGCAGCCAGGTGTCGTGCTCGACGTGAAAATTCTGCCAGCGCTTGGAATCCGCACCGGCGAGATCGCGCAAATGCACCTTGTCCATGTCCCTGGCATGCGCCGCCACGGCGCTCCAAGCCGGCAACGAAGAGTTCAGTTCGCTCATGACGGGTTACTCATGAAAATTGCGGGTGATAATAGGCAAGATACCATTCGACGAAGTGCTTCACACCCGTTTCCAGGTCGGTGGCGGGCCGATAGCCGACGTCGCGCGCCAGCGCCTCCACGTCGGCCCAAGTGTCGGGCAAGTCGCCCATCTGCATCGGCAGCAGATTTTTCTGCGCCTTTTTGCCCAAGCAATGTTCCAGGACTTCGATGTAACGCAACAGCGCCACCGGCGTCTGATTTCCGATGTTGTAGATTCGAAACGGCGCATCGCTGGTGCTGGGGTTCGGGTGATCGGAATCCCAGGTCGGATCGGGCGCTGCCACATGGTCCACGGCGGCCAGCACCCCCTTGACGATGTCGTCCACATACGTGAAGTCGCGCTGATGATGGCCCTCGTTGAACACATCGATGGGAAGCCCCGCCAGGATGTGCTTGGTGAATCGGAACAGCGCCATGTCGGGCCGCCCCCAGGGGCCGTACACCGTAAAGAATCGCAGTCCCGTGGTCGGCAGCGCATACAGCGAGGAGTAGCTGTGGGCCATCAATTCATTGGCGCGCTTGGTGGCGGCGTACAGGGTCAGCGGATGATCGACGCCCTGGCGTTCCGTAAAGGGCATCTGCGTGTTCGCGCCGTACACCGAGCTGGTGGAGGCATAGACCAGATGCTCGACCTGTGTCTCGCGGCAGCCTTCGATGACTTCCAGGAACCCGACGATGTTGCTCTGCACGTATGCATGCGGGTTTTCCAGCGAATAGCGCACGCCGGCTTGCGCGCCCAAGTGCACCACGCGCTGAAATCCTTCCGCGCGAAACACGGCGCTCACCGCCTCGTGATCCGCCAAATCAGCCTTCACGAATTTGAAGCCCGGATATCCCTTCAAGACATCGAGGCGTGCAACTTTCAGGGCAGGATCGTAATAGGGATTGAGATTATCCAGCCCGAGCACGTCGTCGCCGCGCTGGAGCAACGCCTTCGCCGTATGAAATCCGATAAAACCGGCGGCGCCGGTCACGAGCAGTTTCACAGCGTTCGCCACACCGTTTTACCTGCCGACGCTTTGTCGAGCAGGGCCAGGATATGTTCGTGGGCCGCCGTCTCTTCTTCATTGGCGTTGATCACGACGATGCGGATGTCCGTCGTCGCTCGCATGGGCGCCGCTTGGCGCGCGCGGCTGCGAATGGTATCGGACTCGGCGCTCAAGGTGAGGCTCCCCTGCCCGCCCGTCATCGCCAGATACACGTCGGCCAGGATGCGCGCGTCGAGCAGCGCGCCGTGATACTCGCGGCGCGAATTGTCGACCGAGTAGCGCTTGCACAGCGCGTCCAGGCTGTTGCGCTGTCCGGGATGCATTTGGCGGGCGAGCGCCAGGCTGTCGAGCACACGGCAAACATCGGCCACGCGGTGCTCGAATTGAATGCGCGCGAGTTCGGCGTTCAAGAACGCCACGTCGAAGGGTGCGTTGTGGATGATCAGTTCCGCATCGCGGATGAATTCCAAAAACTCCGCGTGCACCTGCGAAAAGGTCGGCTCCTTGGCCAGGCGCTCGCGCGTCAGACCGTGCTCCTTCACCGCGCCCTCCTCGATCTCGCGTTCCGGGTTCAAATATTGGTGGAAGGATCGACCGGTGAGCCGCCGGTTGAAGATTTCCACGCACCCGATTTCGATGATGCGGTGCTCCTGCTCCACTTCCAGACCGGTGGTTTCGGTATCGAGAACGACCTGGCGCATTTAAGGATTACCGTTCGGCCAACATGCGATCGATGGCGATGTTGGCGAGCTGATCAACGTATTCATTGCCGTCATGTCCCGAATGTCCCTTCACCCAAATCCATTGAATATCCTGATTGGCGGCCGCCGCATCGAGCAGCTGCCACAGGTCTTGATTCTTCACCGGCTGGCGCGCCGCGGTGCGCCAGCCGCGCGCCTTCCAATTCGGCAGCCATTCGGTGATGCCTTGAAGCACATACTTCGAGTCGGTGTACAGCTTCACCGCGCAGCGCCGCTTCAGGGCACCCAGACCACCGATGGCCGCGGTGAGTTCCATGCGATTGTTGGTGGTCGCCGCCTCGGAACCCGAGACTTCCTTGCGCTCATTGCCCGAGACCAGCAGGGCCGCCCAGCCGCCGGGCCCAGGATTACCGCGGCACGCGCCGTCGGTAAATATCTCGACCTCGGTCATTGCCGCACTTTGTTGGTAGGCTCGGCCGCGCCGACCAACACCCGCTGGCGCACGCGCCGGCGCGGCCGTATCAAGGTCAAAGTCGAAACGCGCTTGCGGGCCTTGAGAAGGTAGGCCCCCGCGGTCAAGGCTCGCCGCGGACGCACCTCACTCGGGCCTCCCGTCAACGGCAGAAACCCCAGATAGCCGTGCACGCTGTCGACATCGAAGCCCAACAACGCCACCCAGTCCCGCAACCGTCGCTCCGAGAGCATGCGCTGCGTCTGCGGCGGAAAGGCGGGCCGGCCGAAGTATTCATTGAACACGCGTCGGGCGCCCCACCCGCTGAAGGGGTTGAAGCCGCAAATCATGAGGCAGCCCTCGCCCGTCAGTACGCGCTCGGCCTCGCGCAGCACCGCATACGGGTCCTCCACCAGTTCCAGTGTATGGGGCAATAAAATGGCATCGATGGAATCAGACCTGAAAGGCAACGTATCAAGGGGTGCGCACAGGGTGACGTCGGTGCTGAGTTCCGGCGCCAGCAACGTCGTGTGCTGAGTGCGCGCGCCGCTCAGCAAATGGCGCGCGGGTCCCCATGCGCCCACCTGCAGAAGTTCGAAACCGAACACCGTGTCGAGCGCCAAGGTCGCCAGTGCCGCTTCCTCGCGCAGCACGCGGGCGCCCAGGGGACCCTCGAACCAGTCGCTCAAAGCGGTATCCGTCGTCGATTCCAACCACCACTCCTTCTTGAAAAAACTAGCGAAGTTCTAATGTTACAGGTTAAATACGCCGCAAAATGTCAATCCTTGCCACGCATCTGGACGTGCGCCCCGTGTGCGCATTCTCCGACAACTATATCTGGCTTATCGAGTCTCCCAAGGCGGCGGGTCAGGTAGTCGCCGTCGACCCGGGCGAAGCCGAACCGGTGATTGCCGAATTAAAACGCCGCAACCTTAAGCTCGCCGCCATTTTACTGACCCATCATCACCCGGATCATATCGGGGGCGTGCCCGGCCTGCTGCGTCTTGGGAAGATACCGGTTGTAGGGCCCGAAGATCAGCGCATCGCGTTTGAGACCCAAACGGTTCGCGATGGGGATCGTTGCGAGTTGCCGGAGTTGGGACTTGGATTCGAGATTTTGCAAATCCCTGGGCATACCTTGAGCCACATCGCATTTTGGGGCCATGGCGCACTTTTTTGCGGAGATACGCTGTTCAGCGCCGGATGTGGTCGGATGTTTGAGGGTACGCCAAAGCAGATGAATGCATCGTTGAACCGCCTGCGGGATCTGCCGCCGGCAACGCAAGTATTTTGCGGCCATGAATACACCGCGGCCAACCTTCGGTTCGCCTTGACGGTGGAACCGGCCAATAGCGCAGCGCTTGAGTACCAGGAGAGCGTGCAGCGCACTCGCGCTGCCGGCGAACCCTCACTGCCCTCGAGCTTGAACCTAGAAATCAAGGTGAATCCTTTTTTGCGCTGCGACAATCCAAACGTACGGTCGGCCGCGGAGACCCGTGCCGGCAAGACGCTGGCTGAGCCCTCCGAGGTGTTCGCCGTGCTGCGGGCGTGGAAGGATCAATTCCGTTAGCGGAAATAGCCATGGCACCGATCACACGACACTCTTTTCTCGGCGGCATCGCACTGCTGCTCTGCGCCTGCGCGCACCAGCCGGCCGAACCGCCCAAGCGCGAACCGGTGGTGTTGCCCGAGCCGCCGCCGGCGGCGCCGATCACGCCGTCCGACACGGGTGCCGTGATCACGACGCCTTCCATCACGATGCCCCGCGAATGGCAGCATCACAACGGCGAGGACTACGACGATTTATTCGACCGCCTGCGCGCGGGCTTCGCCTTCGATGAAGTGCAGGAACCTGCGATCGATGTGCAGCTCGCCTGGTTCGAGCACAATCCGGACTATCTCGAGCGCGTATTTCAGCGCGGCCAGCGCTACATGTATCACATCGTTACCGAGGTGGAAGCCCGCGGCATGCCGCTGGAATTCGCGCTGCTGCCGGTGGTCGAAAGTGCCTACGAACCCTTTGCGTATTCGCGCAGCCGCGCCGCCGGTATGTGGCAGTTCATTCCGGACACGGGCGCGCGTTTCGGGTTGAAGCGCGATTGGTGGTACGACGGCCGGCGCGATGTGATCGAATCGACGCGCGCGGCGCTCGACTATCTGCAGGCGCTGCACGATCAATTCGACGGCGATTGGCTGCTCGCCATCGCGGCCTACAACGTCGGCGAAAACAGTGTGCAGCGTGAATTGGATTTCAACCGCGCCAACGGCAAGCCCACGGATTTCTGGCACTTGCGGCTGCCTGCGGAGACGCGCGCGTACGTGCCGAAGCTGCTCGCCCTGAAGCGCTTGATGGCCGAGCCCGAGCGCTACGGCCTCGAGTTCGCGGTGATACCGAATGAGCCTTATTTCGCGGTCATCGATACCGATTCGCAGATCGACTTGAAGATTGCCGCGCAACTGGCCGGCAGCAGCTACGATGAACTGGTCGCGCTGAATCCGGGCTACAACCGCTGGGCGACGGACCCGGACGGTCCGCACCGCATGCTGGTGCCCATCGACAACGCCGATGGCTTTGAAGCGGCCTTGAAAACTTTGGGTCCTGATGATCGCGTGCGCTTCGCCAGTCACGAAGTGACGCGCAAAGAGACCCTTCCGATGATCGCCAAGCAATACGGCACGTCGGTCGCGGTCATCGCCAAGATCAACGACCTCAAAGGCGGCAAGGTGACCGCCGGCGAGACCATAAAAATTCCTGAAATCAGCGGCCAATTGCCCGACAAGGTATTGCTGGCCGCGGCACGCGTCGATCGACCCGAGCTGGACGTCGGCCGTCGCCAGCGCCAGATCGTCTATCGCGTGCGTTCCGGCGAGACCTTGAGCTCCATCGCCCGCCGCCATGGCATGCCCGTGAGCACGCTGGCGCGCCTGAATAACCTGGGGGCGCAGGACACCCTGGTGAAGGGCCAACGCCTGGTCATCAAGGCGAGCGCGCGCCGCTTCCGCGATGAGGGCGCGGTTTCCGGACACCGCTTGCTCTATACGGTTCGAAGCGGCGACACTGTCTACAGCATTTCTCGCCAATTCCAGGTGTCGGTCACGCAGCTGAAGAGCTGGAATGGGCTGAATGAACATCATCAAATAAAAGCCGGACAGCGACTCGTAATGTATGTAGATTCGAGCCGTCAGCAGGGGTAGTTAAAATTATGGGGTTTCTGAGCGGCAAGCGGGCCCTGATCGTGGGGCTTGCCACGGATCGTTCCATTGCGTGGGGCATCGCGCAGGCCATGCATCGCGAGGGCGCCGAGCTCGCCTTCGCGCATATTGAGCGCATGACGGATCGCGTGGTGCCGCTGGCCAAGCAATTAGGATCCGACATCACGTTCGTGATGGATGTTGCAGACGATGGCGACATTGAAAAAGGCTTTGGCTTTCTTAAAACTCGTTGGCCCGCATTTGATATTTTGGTCCATGCCGTCGCGTTCGCTTCGCGCGAAGCGCTCACGGGCGATTTTCTGACCGCGACCTCGCGCGAGGCCTTCAAAGTGGCCCACGATATCTCCAGCTACAGCCTGACCGCCCTGGCACGCGCCGCACAGCCCTTCATGGCTGGCCGGGCCGGCTCCATGGTTGCCTTGAGCTACTTAGGTGCCGTGCGCTCCATCCCCGGCTACAATGTGATGGGGTTGGCCAAAGCCAGCTTGGAGGCGAACGTACGCTTCCTGGCAGCCGATTTGGGACCCCAGGGCATACGCGTCAATGCCATCTCGGCGGGACCCATCAAAACCCTGTCCGCCGCCGGCATCCCGGGCCTGCGCAAAATGCTCAGCCACGTCGCGGCAACCGCCCCGATCCGGCGCAACGTGACCATCGACGATGTGGGCAATGCGGCAGCGTTTTTATGTTCGGAATTGGCCGCCGGCATCAGCGGCGAAATACTGTATGTTGACGGGGGGTTTCACACGGTGGGCATGAGTTTTCCATCAGATGGAGACGGCCCGTGAAACTTGTCAACGGCTGAAAGGATCTAACGTTTGAGCAGACTGTGTTCTCAAAGGGGTCTCGCATGATCAATCGGAGTTTGATTGCGGCGGTCGCCGGCATCTTGGCCTTGGGCCTAAGCGCCTGCAGTTCCGTTGCGGTTCGGACCGACTATGCAAAGGATTTGTCGGCTTCCATTTGCCATACCTACGCCTTTGCCATGGAGCATGTCGCCAACGCCGACCAGCCCGCCGCCTACGCCAATCCGTTGAATGCGGAGCGCCTGCGCGTTTCCATCCAATCGAATATGGCGGCACGCGGCATCCAGCTGGTCGATCGCGCCGCGGCTGATTGCGTCGTGGGCTACGCGATGGGATCGCGTCAAGTGTTCGATGGCTACTACGGCGGCTACTACGGCGCCGGGTGGGGCTTCGGCGGCTATCGCCGAGGCTGGGGATTCCGCGGCGGGTGGGGCTACGACGGCCCGTGGGTTGAGAATGAAACCCGCATCTCGGTCGACCTGTTCGACGCCAGGACGCACAAGCCGATCTGGCATGCGAGTGCCAGCCAGAATGTGTACGAGCTCTCGGGCCCGGAGGCAGTGCAAAAGATTGACCTCGCGACCGCAGCAATCTTCAGCAAATTCCCCGTGGTCGTTCCGGCAAGCGGCGGTGCCAAGACTTAAAGCATCAAATGCCAAAAAAGAGGTAGTCGATTGCAGCGAGCAGTTCGGAGCGCGCAGTCGCGAGGGAACTGACCTTCTCGATTAAATCTCGAGATCGCATCACCGTCAGTCTTGGCACCACGACGACGTGGTCATTTCCGAGCAGTGCAACGACCGGCGTCACGCGTCGACTAGCCGGCTGCCCATAATCGCTCGCCGCGATCGGCGCGACGAGTTGCTCGGCCCCGTTGATCGTCAAATCGGACTGCATCGCAACGACAAAGGGATAGCCGCGTCGGGCGTTCTGAATCGGATTGGTGAAAACGTCAAACTGCGCCATCGTCGCGCTCGTAGTGGGCGCGCACAAGCTCCGGGAAAGATCCATGCTCGGCTTCGTATCTCTCCAGAGCAGCCAGCTCGTCGCGGATTTCAGTTTTAAGCGCCTCGCGGAGCCCAACCGAATATTCGTGCGCGAGCGCCTCCTCGGCAACCTTGGAGGTATTGATTCCCATGCTTTTGGCCTTGGCGTAGAGATCGGAGTTCAGCGTGATGCTGACCGTCTGCTTCGGAGCCTTGGGTTCGAACAAAGGATTTCGCACGACACCCTCCTTTTACACGGGTATTTTACACGGGTAATCGACGGGTGTCATGCTAATCAAAGCGCCGGGTTGGTGTGCCTGGCTCGGCCTCGTTAGCGCTTCGCCGCCGCTCTTTGCACGAAAAAGTAGTACAGCGCCGCCAGCACCGCAGCGGCGCCCGCGACCCAGGCAAAAAAGCGGTGCAACGAACCGGTCACCATCTCGGGATGCTGGCCGATGGTCTCTCCCAGCCACGCGAGCACCGAGCACCACAGCAGCGATCCGGCCAGCGTCGCCAGCGCGTACCAGCGAAAGTCCATGCGCAGAATGCCGACGGGAATGCCGATCAAATGGCGTATGACCGGCAGCAGTCGCGAGAAAAACACCCCCGCCGACTCATAGCGGGCGGCCCACGCCTCCGCCAGTTCGACCTTCGCGTGAGAAATCCCGATGTAGCGGCCAAAGCGCAAGACCAGCGGTCTGCCCAGCAGGCGAGCCGCCCAGTACATCGAGGCGGCCCCGACCCACGAGCCCGCGGTTCCAGCGACGATGATGCCAAGCAGCGACATCTGCCCTTGGGTGTGCGCAAGATAGGCGGCCGGCGGAATGATCGCTTCGCTCGGTATGGGCACGAAGGTGCTTTCGAGCGCCATCAATCCCGCGATGAGCCAATAGCCGCCCTCGCCTAGTACCGACAGATACCAATCCGAAAATTGGTGCAGGAGGCCGGCCAACTACTCGATGGCCTTCGGATTCAGCGTGATCTTCGCATCGGCGCGCGCGCCCGCGGCGTAGCTCTGCGCTTCACCCGAAGCGATTTGCGCCGCGTATTGCTGGCGCATGTCGGCATCCCGGATCGTGGCCGCGTTCGGATCCTCGCGCACCGCGCTTAACGCCAGCACCGCCGCATCGCCGTCACCCAAGCTCAAGGTCTGGTAAATGGGTTTCTGCGCAGGCTTCGCGGCATTGAATCCCGTGACGCGTACCTCCATCGGTACGCCCTGATCGCTTCGCGAGACGAATTTCGGCGCCTGCAGGGCTGCTCCCAGACTCTTCGCCACCGCGTCCCAGCTCTCTCCCGCATTCAAGCGCTTCAGTGCGTCTGTCGCGGCAGCGGACGCCAGTTCCACCCCGCGCTGCTTCTTCCATGCTGCGACGACGTCGGTGCGCACGGCCTCCAGCGGCTTCTGTTGGGGCAGCTGATGATCGGTGGCACGCAGCACCACTCCCCGTCCTTTTTCCACCTCGACCAGGGAGCTCAAGCGGCCGTCGAGCACGTCCTGGCTGAAGGCCGCGTCGATTACCGACGGCACTTTGCCGAGCGCCCCGCCGCCCTCGCCGCGGCTGAAATTAGGAATGTCCTGCACGGTCAAGCCGGCTTTTTTCGCGACCACATCGATGTCCGTGGCATTTTGCAAAGCCGCATCGGCCAGCTGGTCTTGAGCGTTGTTGAACAAGCGTTCGGCCTCGTTGCGCTTGTATTCGCTTTCCAATTCCGCTTTGGCCTGTTCAAAGGTCTTCACCGACGGCTCTTGAATCCCATCGAGCTTCAAAATGTGATAACCGAACTGCGTTTTCACCGGCCCGCGGATTTCATCGACCTTCATGGAGAAGGCCGCATCGGCGAAGGGAGCGACAAAAACCTTGCGTTCCGACCAGCCGAGATCGCCGCCTTGCGCCGCGGATCCCGGATCCTGAGATGATTCCTTCGCCAATTTCGAAAAGTCTTCGCCGCCTTGAGCGCGCTTCAAAATGGCTTCCGCTTTGGCCTTGACCGCGGCATCCTCCTTCGGATCATTCACCGACAGCAGAATGTGGCGCACGCGGCGCTGCTCAGCTTGCTGAAACCGATCAGGTGTCTTGGCCTTCTGTTCTTCGTAATAGGTTTTGAGCTGCGCATCATCGACGCTGACTTTGGAGGCCATTCGCTCCAGGCTCAGCTCGACATAGCGCAGGTTCACCGTCTCCGGCGTCATGTAGTCGGATTTGTGCGCGTCGTAATAGGCTTTGACGGCCGCATCATCCGGCGTGGCGCCGGCCGCATATTTCGCCGCCGATATCGTGAGCCAGGCGAGTTCGCGCTGCTGACGCGTGAGCGCGCGAAATGCCTTCAATTCCGTCGGCGTCGCAAAACTCGATGCATTGAGAGCCGTATCGAGCTGCCGCAGCTTGGCATCGCGGCGAAACAGCTCTTCGATTTCCGCCGGCGAGCGGCCCTGCGCCTTCAAGACCGCCAAGGCGTGGTCATAGTCGAATTTTCCGTCCACCTGCAACGCCGGGACCTTCGCCATTTCGGCGAGCAATTCCGAATCGCTGACCCGATAGCCCAGGTCGTCGGCACGCGTGACCAATGCCTCGCTGTTCACATATTGTTCCAGCACCCGCTGCTTGATTTCGTTGCGCATGGCATCGTCCAGCGGAACGCTGCTCTGACGCTCGATTTGCGCGAGCTGCTGTTGATAGGTCTGGCGTACTTCGTTGGAGGAGATTTCGGTGCCGTTGACCTTGGCCGCGTACGTGGGCGCGCTCAACGTCCAGTTGATGCCCCAAAAAACGAACACCAGTCCGATGGCGCCCAGCACAACGCCGGCCACCCACCCTTTCAGCTTGTCGTGAATACTTTGCAGCATGAGCCCAACCCTTAAGTTCCTAACCTACCGCGTCACCGCAGCGCGGCCAAGCGGCTCGCGCGGGATCACTTCAAGGAAATGGCGGAGTGGACGGGACTCGAACCCGCGACCCCCGGCGTGACAGGCCGGTATTCTAACCAGCTGAACTACCACTCCGCTGTTGGTGGGTGCTGAGGGGATCGAACCCCCGACCCTCGCCGTGTAAAGGCGATGCTCTACCAGCTGAGCTAAGCACCCCCTGGAAGAGGCGC